>JABEBW010003320.1_pt1 | contig 33029 bp, 33 predicted proteins | sample 7245961 | NCBI WGS metagenome assembly JABEBW01 (sample SAMN14506364, study PRJNA622280) | hot springs metagenome | biome: hot spring [ENVO:00000051]|acidic hot spring [ENVO:00002120]; feature: spring [ENVO:00000027]|sediment [ENVO:00002007]; material: sediment environment [ENVO:01001048]...
ACCTTCTTCATCACTATCTCATAGTATCCGTTCCTGTCGAACACTCCAACCAGCTCCTGCCCGGACTTCTGTATCCATGCAGGTGCATCCTTCTTCGTGCCCGCATCGGTTGAGTACACGGATATGACCTCACCGACCTTCGCCTGCTTGTACGCCTTTATCAGCTCCATAAGCGGTCCTGGGCAGTAGCTGCCCCTTGCATCTATCACACGATCCGGTTTCACATCCATAAACTATCACCTCATATGAATATCGTTGTGTACGATTCCTCTGTCATGGAGACGAACTCGCCAACACCGATGATGTCCTCGATGATAGGATCGAGATCCTCCTTCTTTATGTCCATGACGTCTGCCATGAGCGCACAGCCGTACACATGAACGTTGCCAACCTCCTTTGCGTTCCTGATCATCTCTATGCCGCCCTGTATGTGCTTCTCAGCCATCTTCTTCATGACGAAATCGCTTATCTCAGAACCATCGTAGCTGAGCTTGTTCACAGTATCGTCATGCTTCCTGAACTTCATGAGTGCCCAGAACGTTACGAAGATGTTCACGTCTATGCCGTTCGCAACCGCACCTGATGTTATGACACCCGCAGCGGCTATCTTATCTATTGTTCCGGAGGCCAGAACAATCGACATGGTCTTTGACATAAGTATCGTAACGTAATTATTGAAAGATTAATAAAACTTTGTCAATAATTTATAACGATAATGGAAATTAATTATACGTCTAAAATTGAAAGATTTTCAAATTGAAACGTCATTAATAGGCATTATCATGTACTGATTTCGTTAACAGGATTGGCACAAAGAATCCTTAACAAATATGTTATTGCAGTAAACGCAACATGACTGGCATTCTGCGTCTGTATCGTTTCTGGAACGTCGGATCGCCTGGGTGTCAACCTATAAATAGGTATTAAAAATATACCGATATGCAGAGGGAGAGGACAGCGGAAAGTTCCCTACGTGTAATTTCGAAGGAGAAGAATTCAATAACGGTTGAGATGATAAATTACGATAATACCCTACTTAGGACGCTTGTTGAGGAGATACTTAAGGACGATCAGGTAGACGAAGCTAGGTATTACATCAAGCATCCGGTCATCGACAACCCGCAGATCTATGTCAGGGTTAAATCCGGAAAGCCCCAGTCCGCCATAAAGAGAGCTGTCAGAAAGCTTTCTAAACTGTACGAAGACCTCGGGACGCAGTTCCAGAAGGAGTTCCAGAGGTACGAAAGCGACCACATGATAAAAGCTGTAGAATGATCAGGTATCTTGTGGAATTCAGCCTGGAGAGAGATACTGCCAGGCTTGTGGAGATCGTATCGATCCAGGAGACCTACGGAACATTCCTCATAGAACGTCTGGATGATAAGATAGCGGTTATATCCGGTTCGTGGGATCCCCTTCGGAGATGTGCTTTTGTCAATTATGTTGGGTTGATAGTTGACGAAGCGAATGATCTCTCGGCATTTCATGAAGATCTTCCTGCTGGAAGATTCTACATAAGGTACAGAGATATAGATGACGATGCGCCGATGAGCGAGGCGGCCATCGGCGACATGCTCAAAGCCAAGGGAAGGGTATCGTTCAAAGATCCGGATTACGTTGTGCGCGTTGTCCATCATGGTATCTTCTACGTTACGATCGTTGTATACGAGAGGGACAAGAAGAAGTTCATCGAAAGAAAGGCGCCTAAGAGGCCGTTCTTCTCTCCAGTTTCTATGGATCCAAAGTATGCAAGGTTTCTGGTTAATACCGCACATGTCAGAGAAAATCAGATCCTGATCGATCCATTCTGCGGAACAGGAGGTATACTCATAGAGGCTGCTCTGATGGGCATCAAGGTCATAGGCAACGATGTGGCCTTAAGCATGGCCGCCGGTGCCAGGACGAACCTGAAGCACTTCCATGTTGAGGATTTTCAGATATATAACATGGACGTATCGGACATACCCATAAGTGATGTCGATGGAATAGCCACCGACATGCCATACGGCAGGAATTCCTATGCCAGCGAGGATCTGGACATGCTATACGAAAGGTCTTTCAGAAAATTCCACGAGATGCTTAAGCCGCATGGCTACGCCTCATTCGTCGTCTCCGATCCTGATCTTGCCGAACTTGCCAGGCCATTTTTCAATATCATCCATGATGTGCCTGTGTACCAGCACAGATCGCTCACAAGGCACTTCATAACCGCAGTGAGGAGGGATTGATCCTTTTTTGTATCTTTTAAAAATGATGGATGTACTATCTTCTAAACGCTAAATTGACGATAACGCCAGCAGATCTCTCAACGTTAAATATGCTTAGAGCATTGCCATCTGAATGAAGGATAAGGAAAGCTCGATCGATTTTTACGCATTCGTGAACATATATCGAGACAGGTTCATAGGTTCTTTTGTGAAGAAGGTGTATCAGGTCGGGCCAGACGATTTCATGGTGCAGATATACCGATCCGATATAAAACGCATGGACGTCCTGATATCGCTGAAACACGGCATATTCTTCAAGACGGTGGAGACGCCTGAGACGGCCACGCAGACCGCCATGGTTCTGCGCAAAACAATATCGGACCGCAGGATCGTCGACATAAGGCAGATAAACTTTGACCGTGTTGTCGAATTCACCTTCCACACCGGCCAGAAGCTGATACTTGAGCTGTTCAGAGAGGGGAACCTCATAGCAACCGACGGCGATAGGATAACCTTCGTGCTCAGGCCAAGGAAGTGGAAGAACAGGGATCTGGAAGTTGGGGGCATGTATCAGCCCCCATCATCATTCGATCCCTCTTCTGCCAGCCCTGAGGATATGTCCAGGATAATCTCAGGTAGCTCCGCAAACATCGTGCAGACGCTTGCGACGAGGCTTAACCTTGGAGGCGAACTCGCCGAGGAGATACTATACAGGGCAGGTATAGACAAGGAAACCCCAGCCAAGGATGCCGCTGAGAGATCTGCTGATATCAGATCCATGCTTGATTCGCTTTTAAAGGAATCCCTTACGAACAAATCCTATTACTACAAGATACAGGAACTGGTCTCTCCATGCGAGATGAAGCACTTCGGAGATCCAGACAAAATATTCGATGATCTGAACGAGGGGCTGCTGTTCGTGCTCACGCTATCGAAGGATGAGGCAGAATTAGAAGATCCAATAACGAGGAGGATAAATTCCCAGAAGAAGAGCATAGAAGAATTTGAGAAGATAGCTAACGAGAAGCAGGAGATCGGAAAGATGATCATGGCAAGGCTCCGGGAGATCGATGATGCGATCAGATCCGCAAGATCCGGAAACTACGCTGGAAGCATGGACAGGGCAAGGAAGGTGATAACCGTAGACATGGATGGAAAGCCAGTTGAGATAGATTACACTGTCTCCGCGGGTGAGAACGCCAATCGCTACTTTTCACAGGCAAAGGATTACAGAAGGAAGATCGAAGGAGCCATGAAAGCCATAGAGGAGGCTGAAAAACAGCGGCTGACCGAGATGCAGAAGGCCGAGAAGAAGAAACGCAGGAAGGTTTTCTGGTTCGAGACGTACCACTGGTTCATATCGAGCGAAGGTTATCTCGTCATCGCAGGCAGGGATGCCAAGTCCAACGAGAAGATCGTAAAGAAGCACCTGCAGGAGGGGGATATATACGTTCACGCCGACATGTACGGAGCACCGAGCACCATAATAAAATCATCAGGAAAACAGCCACCTGGCGAGGCCACACTCAGAGAGGCGGCTTCATTTGCGGTGTCCTTTTCCAGGGCCTGGCCAGCAGGAATAGCTTCCGGGACGGCCTACTGGGTCTATCCCAGCCAGGTAAGCAAGACGCCTGAATCTGGAGAATACGTGGCGACCGGATCCTGGATAATAAGGGGAAAGAGGAACTACATAACGGATCTCAAGCTGGAGCTCTGCATAGGTATGAGGGATATTGAGGGCCTGCAGATACCCATGATCGGCCCGCCTTCTGCTTTTGAAGGCAGTGAAAAATGTGTTAAGATAGTTCCAGGGGACAGGAAGCGCAGCGATCTGGCAAAGCGGATCGCCGATATCATCGGATCGGACAGAGAGGAGATAGAGAAATTGCTGCCGCCGGGTGGTTCTGAGATCGCTGATAAGGATGAACATCGATCGTAATTTATAATATTGATGCTTCGATCCTATTGCATGGAGTTTTCAGAAGAGCTGAAGACGCTGAAGGATCAGGTCAGGTTCGATGGATCCTTCAAGACGGGAACGTTCAGCAATATAGTCATAGCCGGCATGGGTGGTTCTGGCATCGCCGGAAGGATATTCTCTGAGATGTATTCCGCAAAGCCCGTATTCGTGTGCGACGATTACCACATACCTGAATTCGTCGATGAGAATACAGAATTCATAGCAGTGAGCTACTCTGGAAACACCGAGGAAACCATAAGCGCGGCCGAGGAGGCCATTAAGAAGGGAGCAAAGGTGCACGCCATAACATCCGGCGGCCACCTTTCGGATCTGGGTATCGACACCATAAGGATACCTGGTGGGCTTCAGCCCAGATCGGCCGTTGGATACCTCACAATGCCCATCATAAACACCTTCATCCGGCCGAAGCATGAGGATATCGAAGAAGCCGCTGATCTCCTTTCAGATCTTGATAAGAACAACACGGTCCAGGAGAATATTGCCACTGAGATCTTCGCTGGCCGCAGGATACCTGTGATATACGGATCGAGCCCGTACAGATCCGTTGCTTACAGGTGGAAGACCCAGTTCAACGAGAACGCCAAGGTTCTGGCCTACTCCAACTACTTCTCCGAGCTCAACCACAACGATACGATGCCCCTGAGAGACACCTACAGGAAGGATGAATTCTACTTCATGGCCTTCGATTCCCCCGATGAAAGGATAAGGAAAAGGATGGAGGTCACACAGAAGATCACGGGCACATCCTTCAAGAAGATAGAAGTTAAGGGATCGTCCCTGATCGCACGCATCTTCTATCTAATACACTTCGGAGATTACGTAACGTACCATCTTGCAAGGATCAGGGGAGTGGACCCTCAGGACGTATCGGCCATAGAGGATCTGAAGAAAAAGATCTCATAACAAATATCATTTTTCATTTTCTGATTCTGAGGCAAAGGCCATTCCAAAGTATTTCGCCACGTAATAGTAGCGTACCTTCATTCTGCGCCCTGTCCGTTCAAGTATCCGCTTGAGGATTATCATGTTCTGGTAGCTGTCTGGCTTGGCTTCATCTATGACCGCCTGCTGCATCCTGTACAGTGCAGAGAAGTCTCCGGAATCTATGCTCTTTATTACTGTTTCATCATAGTACGATGACATGTCGGAATAGCCATATGGGCCGTCTGGGCTGTGGGTATGGGCCTGATCCGCACTTATTATAAGGCTGATCCTGCTGGAATAGCTTTCGCAGACCGAGACCAGATGGTCCGAAAAGGATTCGATCCTATCCTTAGACAGAAGCCTCGGTTCGCCCATGGCAACGATACGCTTCGGCCTGAAGAAGGTCAGCGGTATCAGAGAACCGAAGTCCAGAGAGCAGGGATAGTTTCCGGACAGGGTTATGCAGCGAAGCTTCTGCACCGTTTCATGCGTGGCCATCATGTCAACGAGATCGAGAGCATTCTCGTATCTCTTCCTGATCACGTGCTTTTTTGTCTTATAATAACCGGTGATGATCTTTGAGTATGTGACCGCTATATAGCTGTCAAGCACGATACCGTGCGGGCTGATGACCACGAAGATGTCCGAATCGTCTCCTGATGTGTACCTCTTTATCGCATCGTACATGGCCTGATCCTCCCGCGTTTCCCTATCTAGTATCTCGTCACCGTGGGGGATCACGTAGATCCTGTTAAGCATGATTGAGACATGCGCTGAGCTTTAAAAATATATCTCAAAATGATGGCACATCATCGCAAGATACGCCGATCGAAATACAGTTGTGAGCCACGCCTATGCCGAGGCATCGGAGCTTCTTCCTGATTCATAGATCGAATTCTGCCTGTACGGATATATACCGGACTAGTCCGAGATAGCGATCTCCACAGGCGTAAGTTCGGACCGCACCAGCCCTACTGTTCGATGTCTGCATAGGCATTATAAACTCTTCTATTGGGAGATATTGTCAATTTTTAGTTGATGGGATATACCAGTGCTAGTTATTTTTCAAATCAAAACTCTTCTTAAAGAGGTAAAATTATCGTATTTATCAGCAATTAAAAGATCTAAAAAACCGTTCCAACTAACATAAAAATCAACTAATTTTTGACAACGTCTATTGGGAGAAGTCCGTGTATTTCCTCCCTAAGGATCGGAGCTTTACTGCTTCACCTAAACCCCTAACTTTATTATAACAAATATGCGTAACAAATACAGGGTTCCGATGGCAAAGATAACCAGATTTTTCAAATATCTTTCCGTTGCGGTGGTTATCCTAGTGATTGCAGGTGGCATTCTCTACGCAATTTACAGATCGCAGGAATCCACTCTGAGACTGGAAGGAACGTATGAATTTGCCCCTCATGAGGTCATGGAAAAGGACTTCAACGTCACCGGGTATTTTAGCAGCTTCAATGTTAAAGGTATATCAAGTTTAAGGGCGACATCGACCTTTCAGCTGGTGGTGATCTCGCAGAAATATGCGAAGCAGTTCGTACAACAGCTTGAAGGAAATCTGACCAGCGGAAGCACTGTTATCACCTCACAGGATAATTCCATCATCAAGGCATGGATAACATTCACACCTGGAAACATACTGTCCACAGATGGCATTGTATACAAAGGATCAATATCTTCTGGGGAATACGCTGTACTGATGATAAACTCAGCTAACATGAATAACAGCGTTTCCATGGACGTCACGATAGAATACTGATCGAACGCTTCCCATCCGCTATTCCGATATATGGTACCGGGATCAAGTATATTTTTCTGCCCGGAAACCCGCATGCGCTTAAATATCAAGAATAAATTGATGCATGATGAAGCCAAATATCGATTTTAAGCGCTTGAAAGCCTATGTTCAGGCCAACGGTTCCTATTCTCTGGTTGTCAAGGGAGATAACGTGGAGGTGCACTTTTCGCCTAACTTTCCAGAGGCCATCCCGCACCTGCCCGACAACCTCCCTGTGGAGCACATAATGTACGGAAAGCTCGAGAATGGTGTCGTTTACTTCTACCGTTTCGAGACCATAAGCAGCTTCGGCACAACTTACAACGATCTCACCGACGACGATCCCATAATGGAGTGGCTGAAGTACATCTGAACTATGAGAAGGCCTTGATAAAATCGTCGCCCGGGAAATGGATTATCCGTGCGGCCTTTCCCTTCTTCGTTTCCATGATCTCACCTGCATCCATCTCCGCAATGCCAACCGCGATGAAGTAACCCTTTGAGCTCTTCACAAAGATCATGTCGCCTTTCTTGATATCATCGTCCATTGATACTATGCCGGGAGCAAAGAGATCACTGCCGTTCAGTATATGCGGTTCGGCGCCCTCATCCACCGTCACTATGTTTTTGGACGGGTTCCTGTAGTTGAGGAGGTAAACGCTCGGTATCAGGTCTCCTGCCTCGAAAACCATGGGTTTTCCTCCGATGTAATATGCCGATGCTGATTTCTGTGCCGCTATTTCCAGGCTTTCGCCGGTTATGTCTATGCCGTACTGGGCCATTGCCTCCCATATTCTCCTGGCTTCTTTCTTAGAAATGAAATGCTTTGATGTCATGGTACATACGCCCTTATTCTGACAATATTTTCCTCTAGGTTCTCCGACATGGCCAGTGATCTCACGTATCCAGCGATCTCCGCACCTAGTTTCCTGTCATCCTCATCGAATATGTATCCGACAGATGTTCCTCCAACGCCTATCGTAAAGGCGTAGAGCACTGCCCTCTGTATGTGGTTCTTTGCCCTGTCCCTCATGATCATAACGGCAGCCTGGACACCGCTGGCACGGTATATTTTTATCAAATCAACCAGGAACTGGGAATCCTCCGACCATGCCTCGAATCCTATGCCCTTGTCCTCTTCCAATTGAGATCTTGCGGATAGCATCTCGGAAAAGGACTTGGCATACCTCCCTATCTTTGCCTTCGAAATCTCCTGCCCAAGGGATGGCCAGACGATCTCCATGAGCTTTGCCAGAGACGGCGTTTCCAAGTACATGCCGTACTGGTACTTCTTCAAAAATTCAGCGTATTCCTCTGACCCATCGATCGCAGAAAGGAAAGATTCTATATTCTCGTAGCATGAATGGCCGATGGCGTATCTGCCGGATTTCACTATCCTTGCCCTCCTGCCATCGACTATCATGTCCGCCATGTGCCTGTCATCTATCTCACCAGCAAGGTACCTTCTCTGCAGATCAGGATCGTCTGGGCCGGCACATGGAAGCACGCCGGAATCGATCGCTATGTCCGCCTCTATATCCTTCAGGAGCATGTGGCGCAGGAGGGAGAATCCGGTACGGTATCTAGAATCCGAAAACACGTTCAAGACTATTGAAGACATGATCGTTATTGAGAATGACGGTTCCTGCTTACCTATATTAATGATCCGGCCCTGCACCTCGAACCTTATGCCCTCCTCGTTCAGCGTATCCTCTACGAACTCCACTGGTGGTGGCGTATTCTTGCATGAGGCCAGATAATAATTAGCTGAAGAGAAAACGCGTATGTTCTTCGACATAACCAGGTTGTAGAAGGCAAGCATTCGCCAGGTATCGTTATCCCAGTTCTGCACACCTGCTATCACGCGATCGTCTGTGTTCCCGCGCTTCACGTAGCTCATGCTTCCGTAAGGTGTCTTCAGTACGCCCATGAGCGGTATGTCCGATTGCATCGCAGAATATGTTTCAGAGATAGCTGAAAGAAAACTGTCAGATCCTGAGTAGGAAAAATCTCCCTTTTCGGACATCTTCACGAGTTTCTTCCTGTAGGATTCGATCGGACATAAAAATGAGGAATCCAGCAGATCCGGAATCAAGCGATCCAAGTGATCGAAGAGTTCCTGGAAACGCTTCTTTATCCTCGACTGTTCATCCTTTGATAGGCTCTTGATCTTCATTTCATTTTAGCTGCCTAATGGACTCGGCCTTTACCGTGACCGGTATTGGTACCATGCTCTCGACAAGCTGCACGGTGACCTCCTCTTTCACGGAATCTATCGATATTATCTTGGCCTTCTCCCCCTTGAACGGCCCTTCAACAAGCTCTACAAGCGAGCCCAGCTCCAGGCCTGATACGGCCGGCTTTGGTGTGAGATAGTGCGCTATCTCCTCCAGGTCTATCTTGCCGGACACCATGCCCTTGTATCCCCTTATATCCCTGGCAAGGTACGATATCCTGTCGGGATGCATGGTCTCTACGAATATGTAGCCCTTTATTTCGTACGGAGCCATTATGGCATAAACCTCGCTTGGAAGCTTCTTTCCGTCTCCTGATCGATCCTCTCTGTCCTTCTCTGCCCTGTTATTAAGATCTATCGCAACCTGAACCTCTGAACCAACGGTCGTCTTGAGTGCAACTATAACGGGCTTCAGTACGATCATTACGGACTTTGTGAACCTGTGCACACCGTCCTCGGATTCCACTGAAAAATTCAGTATCATCTTATCGTCCGGATACGCACCCTTTGGTGCGTTTATGGCCATTTCGATATTCTTTGACTTGAGTGGATCTATATCGAGATCATCCTCAACCTCTCCATGTCCTAGAAGTGAGACCTCATTCTTCTTGCTTATATTTAGTACGGCCTTCCAGTCCACGGTGCTGTCGTTCTCCTCGATGTTGTAACTTATGCTGACCCTGAACTTCCTCTTCACATTCTGAATGTTCTTTACGCTGAATCTCAAATTGATCGTTTCCCCAGCACCTGCCTCTATGCGGTCTGGAACGTCAAACGATATCCATTCATATTCCTTGCTGTTTTCCATGGATTCCACCTTAAGGTATCTTGAAATAAACGTCCATAAGCAGGTATATTATGAAACCAACGCCACCTATGATGAGAAGGCCAACGGCGGTTATAACCAGCACCTTTATGTATTCATCCCTCGTCGGCTTTCTCGCCATTCGGAGGATCCTCGCATACTTCCCCTTCCCGATGCTGGAAAACCTTCTCTCCAGATTCTGCTGAATTTCCTCAGCCTTATCTTCAATTGACACCGAATCACCGAAACAAAACATTATAAAAAAAGGAAATTTAAAGGTATGGTCTGGGCAGATGCCAGCCAGTGTTCTAACTTGGAGGTGATCCATCCGCAGGTTCCCCTACGGATACCTTGTTACGACTTAACCCTCCTCACTGACATCAGATTCGAATCCATCCAAAGGACGGACCCTCATCCAACACCAGCTCGGATGGTTTGACGGGCGGTGTGTGCAAGGAGCAGGGGCATATTCACCGTAGGCTGTTGACCTACGATTACTACGGAATCCACATTCGTGAGGGCGAGTTACAGCCCTCAGTCCTGACTACGAACGGGTTTCGAGGTTAGCTTCCCCTTTCGAGGTTGCAACTCATTGTCCCGTCCTTTGTAGCGCGCGTGTAGCCCGGGAGATTCGGGGCGTACTGACCTGCCGTCGACCCCTCCTTCCTCCAGCTTAGCGCTGGCGGTCCCTCTAAAGTGCCTCTGCCCGCAAAGACAGCTTGGCAATTAGAGATGGGGGTCTTGCTCGTTATCACACTTAAGTGAACGCCCTACGGTACGAGCTGACGACGGCCATGCACCACCTCTCCTTCTATCGGGTAAATTCGTCAGGTTGACCCTCATCCGAAGGTCGCTCCCGGTGAGTTTTCCGGCGTTGAATCCAATTAAACCGCACGCTCCTCCCGTTGCGGTGCTCCCCCGCCAATTCCTTTAAGTTTCAGCCTTGCGGCCGTACTCCCCAAGTGACCCACTTAACACCTTCGCTACGGCACTGCTCCCCCTCAACGGAGAAGCAACACCAAGTGGGCAGCGTTTACAGCTAGGACTACCCGGGTATCTAATCCGGTTTGCTCCCCTAGCCTTCGTCCCTCACCGTCGGATCCGTTCTAGTTGAACGCTTTCGCCACCGGTCGTCCTTTCAGGATTACAGGATTTTACCCCTACCCTGAAAGTACATTCAACCTCACCCGGTCCCAAGTCTTACAGTCTCTTCAGAAGTTCTTCCATTAAGCGGAAGAATTTATCTGAAGATTTATAAGACCGGTTACGGACGCTTTAGACTCAATAAAAGTGATCACCACTCGAGCTGCGGGTGTTACCGCGGCGGCTGGCACCCGTCTTGCCCAGCCCTTATTCCTGATGCTTTTTAGGCATCAGAAAAGCCTTGACAAAAAGTCAAGGCACTCAGGCTCCCCGTGTCGCGCTTTCGCGCATTGCACAGTTTTCGCGCCTGCTGCGCCCCGTAGGGCCTGGACTGTTGTCTCAGAGTCCATCTCCGGGCTCCCCCTTTCAGGGCCCGTACCCGTCTTAGGCTAGGTGGTCCTTTACACCACCTACTACCTGATAGGCCGCAGACTTATCCTCAGGCGCAGAAGCTTTCATCATTACAACCATTCCAGTTTGTAATGACTATGGGGGATTAGCCTCAGTTTCCCGAGGTTATACCCCACCTGAGGGTAAATTATCCACGTGTTACTGAGCTGTTCGCCGGTGCCTTACGGCCCCATGACTTGCATGGCTTAGTCGGAACCTGATAGCAGTGACCGCCGGCAGGATCGACCGGAGTTAAAACACTCAATTGGAATTAGCGGCTGGCATCTACCTGTCAGAAGTGAGCATTACTAACTCACTACTCCATATTTACCAACCCTGGAAGAAGAGACACATAAACGCGCACAGGCGTAATTCATCTCTTTCGTAGGTAGGTTGGCATCCATACCTGTTATGTGCAAAGTAAAGAATAGCAAATCAGTATATATAACTTTCGAAGCGGAACTCCAATTTTCTAGGAAAATCTAAAATAATTATGTTAATAAGAATCTGGCTGAAAAAATGTGAAAAACCCTGAAAAATATGGGAAAATAATACGATTATTTGGCCAAGCTCTCCTTCTCTATGTCGACAAACCTATCCTTGAGTTTCTCCATGACCACGGGTAGAGTCGTGTACTCCATCTCCTGGTCCGGAAGCCTGTGCGGCTCGAATGGGCCCATCCTCCTCAGGTGATCCGTCATCTCCCCAGCGACGCGTCTGGCGTAGTCGAAGGCCGGATCGTCGAACATGTCAACAGGCCCTTCAAGCTTGCCTGACTTCAGAACGTAACCAAGGGCGACTACTCTTGGTGGCCCGTCAAACCTCGTCATCTTGGCATCCTTCATCCCGACGGGCATCAGCGGACCATTGAACGATCCCCTCATCCAGCCGCTTACGAGGTATGGGAAGGCAAAGGCCTCAAGCGATTCTCCAGCTGCTGGAAGACCAGACTGTATTCTTACCACCGCTGCCGGATCATCCTTGCCCACGTATTTTCCAGCTATAAGCGATAGCTTGTCTGTGGAGATGACTGCAACATTCTCTTCAGGAAGCTTCCTGTTCTCCTTTTTCGTATATACGCGTTTTATCACATAACGTTCCTTCGATCCTATGAGGGCCAGAAGATCGTACAGGTATTCAGGCGAGTCAAGGAAGATGGCCTTATGATCTATGACATCCCAGACCTCGAAGCGGAACCCGCTGTGCATGGCCTCATCTATAACCAGGCCTGGAGTGTTGAACGGATCGGCGAACATCTTGTAGATCGGGAGGTTGAATGCTCCGGGTTCGGTTTTATCCATCATGTAGACTATGAAGGGCTCTGACGGCCTCTCATTTATCTCCATCTCAGCGACGCCTGGCCCCATTCCCTTAAGGTTTCCTGAGAAGGAATCCTTCAGGAGATCCTGTCCTGCTCCGTATAATCCGAGCTTCTTCGCAACTTCAGTGCCGGCCTTGAACGCGTTCCACGCGAGCTCATGAATTTCAGAATTATCTATTCCCTTGGTATGGATCATGGTTATCTGGGCATCATCACCCACATGAGCCATCCTGAAATCTGATATGAGGTTCTTTCCGTGATCCTCTATATACTCCTGTATCCTCGCCATTACCTTTTCGTCCACTATAGAGTGGCCCGGCAAACTGCCTATGTCTGCCTTTATATGGGATATCGTCACCTTCATTAGTTTACTTATCAGAATATGAATAAAAAAGTTTCTTAAATCTCATGCAGGCGTCGGGGGGGAGATTTGAACTCCCGAGCTACGAGAGCAGTAGATCTCGAGTCTACCGCCTTACCGGGCTAGGCTACCCCGACTCACAAGGAGGCGCATTTGCCAGTGTCACCACCATATTATAGATAGATATAAACATTTTACAGAGACGATTTCCGGTGCATGAAGCTGTGTCTTTTATGTTTATGGAGCTACAAAATAATTATATGATAAGATTAAATTCCGCCAGCCTTAACATTCTTGCGTACTTCAGCAGAAAGCCTGCCAAGCGGATAATCGCCAGTATCTACGAATTTTATTATGCCAGCAAGCGAGGGGTGGACAGACTTGATCTCGTTGTACATCCTTATCGCTATGTCCCTGAGATCAAAGTGGGCCTGCGGCGTACTTCTGAGTTCGATGAAATACGTTGCTTCGGCAAGGTTCGTGGCGAAAACCACCGGGTATCTGTATGCAAATGGAACTGCGTATTGCGCGATCCATATCCCATATTTTTCCTTGAGGAACCGATAAACCCTGTCTGCATCCTTCATGGCCTCTGCATACTCCTCGGAGAGATCTGGTATCTTCGCTATTATCGGGGGAACATCGAAGCCGTAGCTGACCGTAAGCGGCTTTCTGACTATACTCAGGAATCTGTGCCTCTGCAGATCACGGAAAGCGCCGTAGTTTGTTGTGACCTCGAAGACGTAGTTAACTACTTCGAATGGCCTTCCGACCTTCATTCTCCTGTTCTTCCTCAGATCCCTGATACTTTCCAGAATTGCAGACGCTTCGGACGGTTCCATCGCCTTGATCCTGGAAATTATGCCGGATGCATCCTCGGCGAATGGATACATCAGGAATGCCAGGACCTTCTGTATCTCCTCCCTTTCGTTGCTGTACTTTATCAGCTTGACCTTCTCGAATCTGCCTCCGTCAGTGTACGGAAAAATGCTCGCCAAACCTCTCTTATAGCTGATTATGTCCTGGCCATGCTGAGATAATGCATCCTCTATTATCTGGGGAAATTCGCCTTTTAGCTCTTCGTATAGATCCTGCGCCAATCTCTCAGATTCCGGAACTCCGTATTCCGTGAGCTTCTGTATAAGATGTATGAAGGATCTTCCATTTCCGCTTACTCCCATGTTTGTAAGCGTTGAGGCAGGAAGTATGAACCTGGCGTCATCAAGCGCCCTGGATCTAACCGAAGATCTGTACGATCTCTGGGCTACCTTTCTGCCATTTTCGTCAAGTTCTTTGTAGTTCCTTGGATTTCCATCTATATTGAAATCAAAGGATTCAATAGGCCACTGCCTAGATATCTCCTCCTCTATCCTTGGGAGTACGGATGAATACAGATCGAAGAGCCTGTTGCAGAGATCTGTGTATTCTCTGGCAGCTTCTCCAGACAGCCCGATCTTTTCTGCCTGCATGAACAGATAATGGCCGTCCACTTTCCTGTCGTAGGCCACGTATCTTGTCGATTTTTCTAAATACGAGAGGCCTATGCGTATCTCCTCAATTACCTTCGATATGACGTTGGAAACGTTCTGTATCCCAACCTGTGCAGTTACGAGCTCAGCTATTGATTCGTCGCCATACTCCAGAAAGATCCTCCTGTAGAAGTCCTCAGATCTCTTCTGGTTTCCCTCGAATTCCCTGTGGAAGACCGATCTTATGTCCGGATCCGATGCCCTGCTGTATCTTGACATCAGTGCACCGCGATCGATCATACGATCGGTCTTGATTATGAAGACGTCTCTGTCCTCGTTCGAAAATGACATAAACCTTAATCCACAGTATATTTAAATTTATACCATCGCTGGAACATGTACGACATCTCGCTGAGCGTTCATTAGCCCGCCAAGATATGTCAGCATAAGCCTTATAGAAACTATTATGCATTCGAAAATGATGTTAAATCCATCTCCAGAACTGATGATCGGCCTTCACGCAATTGGAATGCCATTGCCTCTATTGAATGCAATCTGAATTATTCTCGACGGATTCTCCGTTGGCTATAGGGGCCAGATATTTCAGCGTGTCCATCGGCATCTTACTGCGGTCATAGCAGATCGAATCGATCATCGGTTTTGATCTTTTAAAAATGATAGATATATATATTAATATGATATATCGAACAAGTGGTATTATGCCTGACGATCTAACTGATAACGCAAAGAAAATTTACGATGCTATGAAGAAGCTCGGTGCGACATCTGAGGAGAAGCTCAAGACCGCTGATGATATTATGAAGGCGGCGGCACTTGGCAAGTCCATCGTTAATGCGGCACTCCAGGAGCTCCAGAAGAAGGGCTACGTCAAGAGAGTCGCAAGACAGAAGAGCGCAGGATACTTCGTGGTAAAATAATGCTTCTTCATCATTTTAAATCAATTTTTTGTGTATGTTTTTTATACATTTTATGAGCCATAAATATGCTTAAATAAGTGTTTCTGTTAATAAAATCATGCGCTGGGGCCTTGTATGACAACCCTCATCATAAACGTGGATAGAGACAATGATTTCGGAGATAAGGCGGGCGTTAAAGGGCCCGTTGTGGGATACACAGAGTGTTATAATGCCGCCATCAAATTGATAAGTGTCGATCCAGAGGATTCAGATTCCAACGCGCTTTTTGGTGCTCTAAAGGTTTATGAGGATCTGAGAAAAAAGGGGGAGGACGTTGAAATAGCCCTGCTCACCGGTGATAATGATGTGGGCGAGAAATCCGACGAGATCCTGTCAAAGCAGATAGCTGATGTTGTCGGATCAGGCCTTTACACAGATGCGATCCTAGTTTCGGATGGCGCTGAAGACGATTACATAGTCCCTGTTATACTCTCGTATATAAAGATAAGGTACGTAAAGCACATAATAGTGAGGCACAACGAGAACATAGAGAGCCTTTACTATTATATAGTACGGGCACTGAAGGACAAGAAGATCCTCAGCAAGATACTCATACCTCTTGGTCTGGTTTTCCTGACCTACGGGCTTGTTTCGCTGATATTCATAATTTACTCCGCATACGTTACCGGCGTGAGGGTGATCGATCCTACCGTCGGAGCCATAACCTTCGTTACTCTGGTTCTTGGCGCATACCTGCTTGAGAGGGGCTTCGACCTCTTCAACCTCATGAGGAGGCTGATACGTGAAGTCCACGAATACGCGCAGGACACCAGGATACTGTTCTTCACGTATGTCATCGCGGGACTGCTTGTGCTCGTCGGTATTGCTTCAAGTTATACAATAGCCGTGCACACATCAAAGAATGGCCTAGATGCTTTCCTGGTATTCCTCTCGCTTTTCACCTGGTGGGTCTATGGATCCATATTCACCACAGAGGTTGGCAGGGTCGCCGAGCTTGCCGTTGGAAGAAAGGCCGGCATACTCAAGATATGGTATGGCCTGATATTCTCGCTTTCAATAGCATTCGTCGTTTACGGCATGTTCAACTACATAAGGTATATTCTGGGCTTCATAACACTCAAGTCCGGCCTCATAAGCATATTCTTCCTGATCCTTGGCCTGATAATAGCCATCATATCTTCCATGGTGCACAGGTACTTCAATGAGAATCCGGAGATACTCAGAGAGGGCACCTGATGGATCTTATCAGATGGATCGCAATATACAGATCCATTGTTGACGACTTTTCCTTTGATCCTTCAGCGGATCTTCTTTCATCTATTATACTTTCCAACTTCGTCGGAAAGCCCGAACTTCCCGGCAAGAGGGGGAGCACGGCATACGTTATCGGAAACGGGCCGAATATAGGCGAGGCTGTACAGAGCATTTCCGGTGGATACACCATTGTAGCGGATTCAGCAATATCTGCCTATTTTGCCGTCCATGGATGCCCGGACATGATAGTCACCGATCTGGATGGGGATATCGATAAAATTTTCAGCTGTGCAACCCAGGGCACCACCATAATAATACACGCGCATGGAGACAACATCCCAAAGATCACAGCAAATAAGCAGAGAATGGGAGGAGATATGATCGGAACCACCCAGGGCATTCCGTACAGGAATATTGCAAACTTCTTCGGCTTCACCGACGGAGATAGATCGGCATATATAGCAAGCAGAATGGGCTTTGAAAAAATAGTGCTGGTCTCATTTGACTTCCATCACGTAAACAGATCGAAGCAGGGAAATCCTGCCATAAAGGCAAGGAAGCTGAAATGGGCGCAGGCCATAATTTCCATGCTGGCGGCAGAACGCGGATCCGCCCTTGCAGATGGAGATTTCGTAGAGATATGAAAATTAGGCGTCGGTAAGTGCCACAGAATCCGGGCTCTGCACTATTCTGCCATCGATGTACTCCGGTACGATGTTGGTCTGGTCAACCCTAAGGCAGAATTCCAGATCCCTTTCACCTACACCTGCTATTATGTTCCTGTTTATCTCCTCAGTTTTCCTTGTATATTCGCTGACGTCCACCTCCTGCCCCTCAGCCATCAGCTTGAGCATGTTTGAGAAGAGTATGTCCTCAGGAGCCTTTCCTATCGGCCTGTTTGATGGAAGTATCAGAACATCCCTCTGCGACCTGATGATTGCTACAGTTGCGCTGAGGTTAACATACGATGAGAATATTATCCTACCGCTCCGTATACGCGAAAGAACGTAGGTGCCGTTGGTAGAGGTGAAGGCAACCACCTTTCCTGAAAGATCGGCCTCAGCAATGTCCGCCGGGGAATTATCATAATCGAAGTAGGGCGGCTTTATGCCATACTTTTCCCCGATTAGAACAGTACCGGGATTCCTCCTCTTGAACTCAATGGCCTTCCTGACATCGCGGAACGGCAGTATGTATTTCGCACCACGTAAGAGTATGATCGGAATGGTGGTCGTGGATCTGAATATATCAACGATCACGTTGATCTCTGCCCATGAGTTGCTTTTCCTTCCGTTGCCTATCCTGATCATCTTATGCTATCCTAGCATCATACATAAACTGGATAAAATATTTCGTGCAGACAATACGGGGATTCTGAAGCGATCGTCAATCAGACGTGCTTCTTCTCGCGTACAGGCTTTCTGAGAGCACGGACGACACATTGATCAGGCTGAAGCCCATTATTCTGAACTTCACCATGTCCTTTGGATCCACGACAAGTACCCTGACCTTCTCCCTGTTTTCGTCGGATATCACGCTCTTCATGGCTGCTGCTATTATGAGGTTATAGGCATCGTCATCCGAACCTATGATTATCTCCCTGGCCGCGGAAAAATCGAATGATGAAAGGAGATCGATATCATCAGCGTTGTGGTCGAAGACTATGTATCCCTCATCCCTCAGAGACTTCGCCTTTGCTTCGTCACGTTCTATGACAACAACAACCGTTCCTGCTGCCTTTATCTTCAACAAGTACTCCTGCAGCAGATTTGAAAACCCGCAGACGAGAACGTAATCTTTAAGCGTTTTCAGTTCCCTTTTCTCCATCCTGTTCACCAGTCCTCCAAGACGGCGTTCAACCGAAGGCAGTATGAGAGCGGTGATAGAGCTAAAAAATATTGCCACTCCAAGGAAAGCAAGAGATATGGTGAATATCTTTGCATCCATGGTCACCGGAAGTATATCGCCAAAGCCAAGCGTCGTTATGACCTCGCCTGTGTAATAGAAGGCGTTGCCCAGATCTGTTATTGGCGGCCTGAACTGATCGCCAAACAACAGCGATCCTCCTATCCCGTACAGTATGGTAAAAGCTATTGTGACCAGTGCTATGGCCACCTCAGGCCTCCCAAGTATGCGGGCTGGATACACGTATTCTCTGCGCCGCCTAAGGAGCATGAAAATAACGAAAAATGAGAAGGCCATGCCCAAGACGGTGATATGGTAGTGCCTTCCAGCTCCAAAGGCCAGTATTAACACCGTGATGAATGAACCTAAAACCATGGTCCACCAGGCGGTCTTTGTCTTCTCCTTCATCAGAAAGCCCAAAATTGCTAGTACGAAGCCATCAAATACAGCGATGAAAGCCATCGCCTTGATCGATATTTCAAGGGTCAACCCAATTATGTGTATAAAGACAACATGAGTTGAGGATATCAGAGACAGACCGAGTAGTATCGTGATAACGCCCTGAATCAGGACTAGCCTCCTGGATTCCAGTATCTGGTTTGGCCTGGCCACGTAAAAAAATGCCTGAGTTGGATAAAGCTTTTTGCGATACCGCTTTTTCGAAAATAAAAATGGTGCGTTACATCCGATCAAGATCTTTTTATCGGATGTTTCGGATCATGTTTTTAAGATGGCTGCAATAATGTGAAGCCAAGTTTAGTGAGATGGTATAAGAATGTTCACGAGGAGGGGCGATCAGGGCGAAACGGACCTCGCAAACAGGGCCAGAGTTGGCAAGGATTCGCCTGTTGTTGAGGTCCAGGGGACAATCGATGAACTCAACTCCTTCATAGGATACGCACTTGTGCTGAGCAAATGGGACGATATCAAGAACGATCTCTTCCGGATACAGAACGATCTCTTTGTCCTAGGTGAGGATGTTTCCACCGGCGGAAAGGGGAGGACGGTAACGAGGGAGATGATAGACTATCTTGAAACCCGTGTAAAGGAGATGAAAGCGGAGATAGGAAAAATAGAGCTTTTCGTTGTACCTGGCGGTTCGATAGAATCTGCCTCGCTCCACATGGCACGTGCGGTTTCTAGGAGGCTTGAGAGGAGGATAGTTGCGGCGTCAAAGCTCACGGAGATCAACAAGAACGTTCTGATATATGCCAACAGGCTATCGTCGATGCTCTTCATGCATGCTTTGCTGTCCAACAAGAGGCTGAACATAGCCGAGAAGATATGGAGCATACACCGCGTCTCATAACGCACATCTTTGCCGTAAAACAGTCCGTCAATACAAAAAATTAATCATGTGACTGCAGAACTTCGCCGATTTTTTAAAAAATAGAATAAAATAATGTGATTCATATTTTGAAGTGAAGAGGCTTCCCATAGGCTTCTTCCGCAGTCTCCTTGACGCCTTCGCTTACCGTCGGATGCGGATGTATGGTCAGCCCTATATCCATCGCCATGAGCCCGGATTCAACCGCAAGCGACAGTTCGCTTATTAGCTCGCTTGCATGCGGCGCAGCAAGGCCGGCACCGGTTACTATGCCCTTCTCATCGTAGTATATATTGAAGGTTCCGATGCTCTCGTTCATGGTAAGCGATCTGCCGTTGGCTGCAACCGGAAACCTGGTTGACTTCGCGGACTTCGATCCTGTGTAAGCTATCTCAGGATCAGAGTATATGACGTATGGCATGGCCCTGTATTCAACAACGCTGTCTATGCCGCATATGTTGTCAGCAGCAATATCTGCGTCGTAATATGCCTTGTGCGCAAGCATGGGCTGCCCGGACACATCGCCTATCGCGTAAACATTTGGCACGCTTGTGCGCTTGTGCCCGTCCGTCTTTATGAAGCGCCCGTCCATCTCCAGCTTCAGGTTCTCGAGGCCGAAGCCCTCCGTATTTGGTATCCTACCAACGGTCATGAGAACCTTTTCGGCCTCGACGTACTCTCCACCCTCTATATTCACCCTTATCTTATCGCCACGCTGTGTGTTCAGAACCTTCTTGCCAGTCATAACGCGGACGCCGAGCTGGGACAGCCTCCTTTCAACGTGCCTCACAAGCTCCTGATCCGTGCCAGGAAGTATGCTGGGCATCATCTCGATTATCGTAACCTTGGATCCAAGCTTTGCAAGCGCAGTCCCAATCTCAACTCCGATGTAGCCGCCACCTATTATGGCCGTTGACTCCGGTATGTGATCGAGATCGAGCACTTCCCTGTTGTATATCACATCGTCGATGCCTTTTATCTTGACGGGCTTGGAACCAGTGGCTATGACCAGGTTCTTTCCCTCGATCACCCTGTCTCCTATTTTAACATGGGTTGCGTCCACGATGTAAGCCTCTCCCCTTATAACATCAACGCCATACCCCTTGCAGAGAATTTCCACACCGCCAGTCAGCCTGTTGATCATTGACCATTTCCATTCCTGCCATTTCTTCATGTCTATGGAATAGTTCAGCGATACGCCCGGCATCTCCCTGAGGTAGTTTATTGAGTTTGCGAGTTCTATCAATGCCTTTGATGGTATGCAGCCGTAGTTAAGGCATTCACCGCCTATCTTGTCCTTTTCGATAAGCGCGACCTTCTTCTGCCTCTGGCCCAGGCGTATGGCCGCCGCATAGCCACCCGGACCGGACCCTATTATTATTGCATCGTACATATCAGATCTCGTAGATTATAGCGTTCGGATCCTCAATAACCTTTTTCAGATCCACTATGAACCTGGTTGCAACCGCCCCGTCTATGAGCCTGTGGTCGCAGGACAGCGAGAGGTACATGTATTTCCGGCCTTCTCTTTCCAAGATCCTGTGTACGCCAAGTATGGCAACCTCCGGATAGTTGATTATTGGCGTGGACATTACGCCCCCTATTGTGCCCACGTTCGTTATGGTGAACGTTGAATCCTGCACCTCATCAAGCTGCAGCTTGTTCTCACGCGCTCTGCTTGCCTTATCGGATATCTCCGCCGATATCTCCACCATGCTCTTTCTGTCCGCATCCTTTATGACGAAGACGTTCAGGCCGTCCGGCGTGTCAACCGCTATTCCTATGTTGTAGTATTTCTTCAGTATGTAAACTCTGCGTGATTCATCGTATATGGCGTTGAGATATGGATACTGCTTCAGGACGGAGGGCACGATCCTTGCCAGGAAGCCTGTGACGGTGACCTTCCTGTTCCTGGCCTTTGCAGAATCCAGGATTGAAACCATGGATGTGACGTCAACTTCCTCCATCACAGTGAAATGGGGCATGATCTGCTTTGCCTTCGTCATCTTGTCGAATATTATCCGCCTCAGGCCATGCATCTCCAGGATCTCCTCTCCCCCAGAAGCAGGCTTCTGAGCTGGAACCTGTGGCGCCGTGTGCACTGCCTCTGCTTTCCCAACGGATTGGACACGTGATGGTGCAGGCACCTTCATATATCTCTCCAGGTCGTCAAGCGTCACGCGCCCGCCCTCTCCTGTGCCTACCACCTTCGAGAGATCTATTCCGTTTTCTCTCGCTATCCTCCTAACCGCAGGGCTTGCAAGCACATGCCCAGGGACCTCCGGCAGTGGCACCTGCTTGACCTCTGCAACCTGAGCCGTGCTTTCGGCATGGCCGGCAGGCTGCTGTATCGGGGCCTCTTCACCGGTGTCGATCTGCAGGAGAGTCGAACCCACCGGAACAACCTGGCCCTCTTTGTAAAGTATCTTCGCTATCTTTCCACTGACGGGCGAAGGTATCTTCACCGTGACCTTGTCCGTCATAACCTCAACAAGGTCCTGATCCTTCTCTACCATGTCGCCTTCCTTTATGTCCCATTTGACTATTTCACCCTCTGTTACTCCTTCACCTATGTCTGGCAGTTTGAATTCGTACATACGATCACCTGAACGACATCACCCTATCAAGCGCTGCATTTATCCTTCCTTCATTGGGCAGATAATACTCCTCAAGCCTGTACGGGAACGGCGTATCCGGACCTGTTACCCTGATGATCGGAGCGTAGAGATACTCTATTGCGCGCTCCGATATCATGGCGGATATCTCTGCGCCTACACCCAGTGTTCTTGGAGCCTCGTGGACTATGACCACTCTGCCCGTCTTCTTTACAGAAGATATGATGGTATCCCTGTCCATCGGTGCTATGGTGCGCAGATCTACGACCTCAACATCATACTTAGATTTCGACGCTACGGACATAACGGTCGGAACCATTGAACCGTAGGTCACTATCGTAACATCGTTTCCCTGCTTCAGGACATTTGCCTTCCTGAGCGGGACGGTATATTTCTCCTCCGGAACATCCGCCTTCTGCGCCCTGTAAAGCCTCTTTGGCTCCAGGAATATGACCGGATCGGGCGATTCTATCGCAGAAATGAGAAGGCCCTTTGCATCATATGGATTTGACGGGCTTACAACGGTAAGGCCTGCGGTGTGAGCAAAGTAAGCCTCGCCGCTCTGCGAGTGGTAAAGGCCGCCCTTTATGCCACCACCGACTGGAGTGCGCAGTACCAGCGGTACGGTATAATCACCGCCTGACCTGTAGCGAATCTTCGCCATCTGGTTTATTATCTGATCCATTGACGTGTATATGAAATCCTGGAACTGTATCTCAGGAATCGGCTTGAGGCCGTTAACAGCCATTCCAATGGCCATTCCAACGATTCCGAGCTCCGAAAGCGGCGTATCTATCACACGCTGTGGCCCGTACTTCGCCTGGAGGCCATCTGTGACTCTGAAGACACCGCCATCCTTGCCAACGTCCTCTCCCAATATTATTACACTGTCATCTTCGGACATCTTAAGATCCATGGCACTGTTCAGTGCCTGAACCATATTCATCTGCGTAGTATCTCACCCCTCTCCTCTTCAATTGCCCATGTGATTTCGGAATAGACATCGTCAAACATCGTCTCTGGTGCAGGCGCAGGTATCTTTAGGCGCTCCTCGAACTTCTCATCTATCATCTTCTTTGATTCGTCTTTTATCTTGTCGATCTCAGCCTGGTTAAGATATCCACCGCTGATCATCAGCTTCTCCGCTATGACAAGCGGATCGAGATCGCTGTTCTCCTGCACCTCGTTCTTGCGGTACTTGCTGGGATCGTCTGATGTGGAATGCGGCCCCATCCTGTAGCTTCTTGCCTCCACTAGAATCGGGTTTCCCGATCTGGCGTATTCTACCGCATCCTTGACCGTCCTGTAGGTCTTTATGAAATCGTTGCCGTCCACGTAAACGCCCTTCATTCCATAGGCTTCGGCCTTCTTGTATATTTCAGCCCTGGTCTGCTTCTCAACCGGCAGGGATATTGCCCATCCGTTGTTCTCGCAGAGAAATACCACTGGGAGGTCGAAAACGGCCGCAAAGTTCATGGCCGCATGAAAATCCGGGGTCGAAGTACCGCCATCTCCGAACGTTGTTATCACAATGCCTTCCTGCTTTCTGTATTTCTTGGCATAGGCTGCGCCAACGGCAAGCGGCAGGTTGGTGGCAACTGGGCTCGGAACCGACATGAAGTTTATCTCCTTCGCACTGTAGTGGCTGGGCATCTGCCTACCCTTGGCACTGTCCTCTGCATTGCCAATTATCTGATCGAATATCTTCTCTATTGGATGCCCGAGGTAAATGAGCATCGTCACGTCTCGATAATAGCCGTAGACACTGTCCTCCTTTGATAGCGCCATGGCTGCTCCAGCCTGCGTAGCTTCCTGCCCCATCATGGGCGTGTAAAAGCCAACCAGACCCTGCCTCTGGGCTGTTATGATCTTCTTGTCAAAATACCTTCCAAGCACCATGGATGTGAAACCTCTTACGATGAGGTTTTTCTCATCCTGATCCAGAACTTCCGTCATACAAACACCTTCATTAAATCATGCAGAGCATGACAGTTGCTAACGCGATGGTGAAAAATTCTTGAAGAATCAATAGGGCGTTTTGCTTTGCTCTGCACGGGTAATAATGATTATTAAGTATTTATTACTATTCATTTTAAATCCTACATATATGAATGAAATTAAAATTAAATAAATGATATTATCAAATACGATCCGGAAGTTGAAATTCCGGACATGATTTGAAGAATAGTGTCATCTAGTCGTAACGATGACTTCGTCGTTCAGCACTATCATCGTGTGCTCAAACTGCGCTATGAATGCACCGTTATGCTCCTTCAGCACCGGGAATGAGTAGAGTTCCTTTGAGGCCATCATCTTCTTTATGTAGGATTTTGGATCTTCAACCAGGCCATCCAGCCACCTCTCAGCGAAGGGAAGTTTGTTGAAGTTCCTGTATATGATCTCGTCTTCACGTGGTTTTGGCCTATCTATCATATAAATGTTGCCGGGCTGGCCCTCGTGGATCATGCCTATGCCCGTCGATGCGAACGGCTCTATGGCTATTGCATGATCCGGCTGGAGCCTGACAACATTTCCATCATCGTAATTCGGTATGAATATGGATGCATGCAGATCATAGCGTTCTACGCCATGCCCGCCCAGGTTACGCACCGGCTTGAAACCGTATGAGTTTATAACCTCAGCTATTCTGCGGCCTATCTCGTTAACGCTCTTCATGGGCCTTACCAACTCGATAGCGGCATTGAGAGCCTGTCTGGCTGCATCTATGAGATCTGAATGCTTACCCTGCTCGCCAACCTCCACCGTGATAGCCGTATCGGACATGTAGCCGTCTATGTGGGCACCGAAGTCCACCTTAACGACATCCCCTGTCTTGAACGTCTTCTTGTCATTTATTGCAGGAGTATAGTGCGCCGCATCGTTGTTTATAGACAGGTTTACAGGAAAAGCGGGCAGCGCCCCCTCATCTTTCACAAATTTTTCCATCGCATTTGCCACGTCAAGGAGCTTAGCCCCTGGTTCTATCATGCTGGCTCCAATTTCAAGCGCCTTCTTTCCAATCCTTCCTGCTTCAAGGTATTTTCGCTTAATTTCAGCATCCATGGTATTCACCCAAGTATTTTCAGCCTGTACACGGACGGTTCTACCGCAGAATACACGCTTATGGATCTTTCAAGATCCGATCGCAACGTTGTGAGCCTATGCCTGTATATGCCTATTATCCTCTTCATCGTTTTCTCGTCATAGTAGTTGCTCTTCCGGGATATTATCTCTGCAGATACTTCCGGATTTTTAGCTATGAATTCTATGCCCTTCTGGTATTGATCCAGAACTGACCTGAATGACTGATCGCGGGCAGCTATAAAACAGGAAGCGGCATATATTCCGAGGCGTTCAGCAAATTCTGCGTAGCTCGTACCAACCTGCACCTCATTTCCGACTAGACCCATAAAGCCCTCTCCGGCCTTTTTAACCACGGTGTCGGGATCCGCATTTATGACCTGCCCAGATATCGATCTCGCTATGAGCCTGGCATTGTAGTCCGCCAGCGTGCCCTTTCTCACCGTGTATATAGTCTTCGAATCAGTCTTCCCTATTATGGAATACATATCGATGAAGACACCCGCAATGATCCCCATGCTATATTTCGCGATATTAGTTATCGAATCCAGGGCGACGTCAAAACTGCCATCTTCCGAGCATGTATTGTGAAGGTCGATATCCTCGTATTCGGATATCACCAAAAGCGGAAATGAAACAGGTCCAGCGAATGGTGCACCGATTCTCATATGGAAGTCAATTGCAATATCATTTATAAATAAATTACATGCTTTGCGGCGTCAACATTTTGCGGAACTTCAGAGTTTATGCATGTTGTGAATCTGTAATTAGCATTCGCATGGACCAGCCCGGCGAAGGCGCCTGAATATCAATGCCTTACACTGAACTTTTGGCATCTCAATAAATATAAATACAGATATTGCCTAAATTGATCATGGTCAACAAGAAGGCTTCAGAGAGCCAGGTAATGGAACTTGAGAAGCGCAACTACAACAACCCCGTAGTTCTATGTGGGTTTGCAGGATCAACGCCAACTGGTGTCCTTGCAGCTAGTTACATAGTTGAAACACTCGGAATGCACCAGGTTGCGCACCTAATATCGCAGCACATTCCCCCGGTGGCCGTATTTGTGGGCGGAAAACTGAGGCATCCATTCAGAATATACGCTAACAATTCAAACACAGTTCTGGTTGCCATGTGCGAAGTGCCCATATCCAGCGCGCACATTTATGAAATCTCAAATACGCTAATGAACTGGATAGACCAGGTTGGCGCAAGCGAAATCGTCATAATGGAGGGTAGCCCTTCAAACGGCATTCCTGAGGAAAGACCGGTCTTTGCCGTTGCTGAAAAGCCAAAGCTGGAAAAGTTCAAGAAAGCCGGCATACAGCCAGCAGATTCGGCCATCATTGCAGGGATGGGTGGTGGTATACTGAACGAATGCCTTGTGAGAAAGATAACGGGTCTCTCCTTCATAACACCGACATCGGTAGATATCCCTGATCCGGGCGCAGTATTGTCGATCATCGAAGCACTCAACAAGGCGTACAATCTTAAGATAAAGACCGATCTACTCGAAGAGCAGGTAAAGGCCCTTGACGAACAGATAAAGAAGATAGAGGAACAGTACAAGGAGCTCCAGGAAAAGCAGAAGGAACCACAGTCCATGTATGGATGATGGCTATGATAAAGGTAAGAGGCCACATCAGAAAGGAGATAACGATAGAATCCGAAAAGAGGGTATCCGATCTGATGAGAGATCTTGGCCTGAACGAGGATGAGTACGTGGTCATCGTTAACGGATCCCCCGTTCTTGGTGACCACGTTGTGAAGAGTGAAGACGACGTCACCATACTCGAGGTCTTCTCAGGGGGATAATTTATCAGATTTCTAAAAATTATTGAATATTACCTTACTGATTAACGAGATTCATTTCCTGCTTTTGTTTACTGATTGAAAGAGTTCTGTTAATCATTTTTATTTAATTATTGCAACATATAATTTCTGTTTGTCTCAACCCTTAACATCGTTCCGCCCAAATCCTGATCCTGTCAATCAATGATTAAGGCCATAATTGGAATGCGTAACACTTGACAATGGTATAATAGAATTCCAACTTAATAAGAAATTTATTGGATCAAATGGCTGTAGATGCATCTATTTCATACGTATTTTCATTCTTTTTTCATTAAGTGTAATATAAACCTATCTTAGTCATAATTATGATAAATAGTGCATGTTTAGGAAAATTATAAATAAACATGAGTAATTACATCATGGTTTCAGAGATGGTAAAATGATAGGTGTAACTGCCTGGGAATGGATCGGCTTATTCATCGGTATGATTATCGGTGGATTGGCTGAGGCATGGGGAATATCCAACCCAGAAGTTTTGATAAGACTCGGCAAATGGGAAGACAGGCTTTTCATAGGTTGCATTGCAATAGCCATTGGTGCTGGAGCGTTGGTACTCTATGGACTGTCAGCCTTGGGCGTGTCCTTCCATTGGGGGATTAAACCGGATTACGTTATAGGTGTGGCTCTCGGTGGCATAATTTTTGGTACAGGAATAGCCATATCTGGTTATGTACCGGGAACGGTGTGGATGGCCCTAGGCGAAGGGAGAAGAGATGCGATATATGCGTTGCTTGGCGGCCTCCTAGGGGCAGCAACATGGACCGTAATATACCAAACAAGTTTTGGCCATTGGCTCACTACTTATCTGAACTTCGGTCAGATCTATTTTGGGGGAAAAGTAGATACAAATCTTAAGATAGGATTTGCGATCGCAATCGTCTGGGCCATTATAATGTTCGTCATAGCCTATACGCTGCCCAGATACAAGAAGGGGAAGAGCTGTGCTTACACATCACTCCATAAGAATTATAAGATGTCTCCTGAGGAAGAACAGATGTACGTGGAAACTGCCAATTTTCTGATGGCAGGTGCGTCAATGCCACTGGGCAAGAAAAATCTCCCAGAAAAGGTGAACTACCACTGGACAGTGTCATCGAAACTTTTCGGTGTAACGATGCTATCCGTAGGCGTGATAATAGGATTGACGGTTGTCCTTGAAATGTTCTTGCACCAGATATTTGGAGAATCGACAACCTATTCATGGATTGTTGCCAAGCTTTGGCTTCCAGCAGGATACTGGAAGTACAGTACTCTGGTTGTCCATACTATAGGATGGGAACCTTTCAGCGATATCGGAACGCTATTCGGTGCATTTCTGGCCTCCGTATTCTTCACGAGAAGATTCCAGGCATTTAACAACGTAATACCTCCGTCATGGAAGGCAAGGTTTGGAAACAGCCAGATTAAAAGGGCTGCCGGTGCATTCTCTGGAGCTTATTTAATGTTGCTCGGGGCAAGGATGGCTGATGGATGTGCCAGCGGCCACATACTGAGTGGAGATCTGCAGATGGCTGTGAGCAGTTTGGAGTTCTTCATCTTTGTGGTGATATTCCTTCTGCTAGTTGCACACATAATATACAAGAGGTGAAATGATGGAATCACAAATTGGGGGAAGCAAGATCGAACTAAGCATGGAAGAAAGAGAAAAGATAGAACCGGAAATGAAGAAAGAAACTGGTATCAAAGCGTTCATCATCTCCATGGTTGCAATAGTTATAATCGCCGCGGCATTGACGTCAGGAACGTACAACGGATATGATCCAAGTTCATATTCGGTGTCCATAACTGGCTTTTTTGTCATAGTAACTATAGTCATGACCGCTGTGTGGTACAGAACAAAATACAACAATTATTCCTTTGATGCAGATAAGGATAAAAAAGAATAAAACATCGTTTTTATTTTTAATAATTTTCAAAATTTTGTGTAATATATTTTAAAATGAAAGGGATCCTAATTTACAGATCCAGCGGAGATAAAAGTTATCAAGATACATGCGGAACGATATGATCATCTATGGCAAATACATTGATACAAAACAATGGAAACTGCTTATTTACTCTTCCCTCACTAATTTACATTAGACTGCGACTTGGGAAAGACTCTTCGCTCAAAAATTTAGATAATATAGATGAGCTATAGAAGGTAGAATATATGCCCATTCTCATTGCAGATACCACCAGAATAATCGGAATGAACTTTTGTCGTTACTCCTGGCAAGTGGATATTCAGTTGCTGAAATGACCAGATCACATGAAAATGTCAGAAGATTGGAGAATATAGGAGAAAAACCAGCATTATGTCACGTTTACAATACTGAAAGCATCAAAGTTTCGATGGTGAACTTCGATCCGGATATCGTCATAAGCCTGTTAACAGACTTACCTGATGATGCCAAATATTTAGGAGGTTATTCAGAAAAAATAACAGGATGAGACCATAAGGTATGGGAGGCTCTATGTGCCTGATACGTATTACCAGAATGATCGTCCTGCCAGGCCACATGTGGGCTACTTCCCTCCCGAGGCATCGTATCTTCTTCCGGATTCAACGACACGTAGCTAATACCTTAATGAATCATGCATCCCGTCGGCGGTATCCCCACAGACGTTAATTTGAACCGCACTAACCTTATTTTTTCAGTTTCTGTATGGATATCATAAACTTTTTTCGGCAAGTCCGTGTATCTCATCGCTGAAGATCAGAGTTTTACTGCTTTCTCCAAATCTCTAAGTTTCCCATAAAAATAGAGTTGAAGCCCTGCTTGGAACAAAAATTTTCAGCATCTGCCCTGAGAAATCATCCCAGCATAACATATTCGACTATGTTCTAAATACATCTGCACCGAAGAATTTATCGAGTATTGGCAAAGCTTCCATTCCAACGTTGAACCTTATCATCTCCAGGGACTTCTTAAAACGATCCAGGTTCTTTCCTATGGAATAGTTGAAAATCTCCTGCCTCACTATATCCTCTATGCTCCGCTGCCCAGTGAATACGTCCACATACAGTCTGTCAGCCACGATATAAGGTCCGCGCGATCTGTCCCTTGCTTTCCAGCTGTTGACAAAGTCTATTGCATTATCCGTATCCACCGGTGGACCGATATGAACCCGTATCCTTTCCTCGGCGCATGCCGGTGTTTCAATCAATACATATATCCTGTCGCTTACGTCAATTTCTGAAGATATGACACGAATTTCATGGGCTTCCATTATCTTCTGCAGGACGGATCTGAAGCGATATACCTGGGGATATATAACATCGTCCGTAAGATCGGGCTTCGGCAATGAGTAAATTATGATACAGGTACCCCTATCATGATACTGCACATTTTTCTTAGTCCGTTCAATTTGGAAAAATCTCTCGTCTGGCGCTGATAAGAACATTTTGCTTGCAATCTTCATTCTGGACAGGCTTTCAAGACTAACCGGCGATGCAACGTTTCTGTCAGGATCTACGGGATCTATTAGCACCATCGGATCACTGAAACGTTCATCGCGGTCTATGAGAACTCTTCCCTTGGCCCTTGAAAAGTACCTTATGACATTTTCGAAACTTCCTAACCTGATAACCAGAAGCTCGCACAGGTATCCAGAAAAACCAAAGGTTTTAGCCTCAGCTCCGTAGACCCCTATTGATTTTGTGAATATCTTCAGCAGCCTGACTTCATCCCGGCCTTTTTCATCAAGGTGATCATTCACGTATTCGGTATGAAGCAGTGTCCTGTCAACTGCGCTTATTTTTTTGTCGCCGAAGCGCATCTTGTAGCAGGGAACAACATCGATCTTTACACCGCCAACCTCGCCGCTGACATACGGATGCTCTGCATATTTCTCCCTTCCATTCGGGAGGACTGCATGACCTATGTGAAGGCCCTCTGTATTTATTATTTCCTCAGGATAATCGCGGTCAAATGCTATGAATATATCCAGATCTCCGTCTCTGAGATTCGTACCTTTCGCATATGAACCAACTATAATGGCTTCGGCCCTGAGTCCTCTAGATCTGCAGACGCCGTTTATCTTTCCGATAATGTCGTCTGATATGATCTTCAGCCTTTTTTCCTCTTCCTGCGTTGGTCTGTATCTACTGAGTATTTCCTGATAATCTATCATTTCTGCATCAGGTTCATTATGGCCTGAGCAGGCTCGCCACCAGATGCCTTCAGGGCCTCTATTGCCTTCTCCCTGGAAACACTTGCCTGTTCCATAACAAGTTTTATATCGTCCTCGGGGAAGGACTCTTCCTTCTTCTCTTCGGGTTCCTTGGGAACTTCTCTCATCGTACCGACAACCTGAAAGGTCTTCACGCCCTGCGCTTCGATCATTGTAACCTGAGCGTTGTCGATAACGTAATCCTTCGTCTTTCCCTTGAATATAACCTTAGTAACATCGTCCATCTCTGTGGACTTTATGCCCATCTGCGCCATCAGACGGCGCATCTCTCTTGAGTTCATCCTGCCGGGTATCATTTTAGCACTGATCATTAAATTGTAAATAAAGTTGAGTTTTGATTGAGAGAGAATGTATCGAAATCATGATCAAATAAGCAGATATATAAAATAAAATGGATTTGATATTTACGGGGTTATCTTTATTGCTCTCACAGGGCAGACGCTCTCGCATGCCATGCAGAATATGCAGTCCGATTCACGGACAGGATCACATTTGTCTGTCCTGTACTTGTTCCACTCGTCGCTGCCCTTCTCTATCTTGTGGTCGTTTCCCGTACCTGATTTTCCAGGATTAAGATTCCACTCATAGAGGTTGACAGGGCAGACATCCATGCATGCACCATCTGCAATGCAGCAGTCCCAGTCAACTGCAACATGGGTACCATGTATGCCCAGCTTCGTGGGATAGGGCTTTCCATCGGCGTCCATCCTCTGCATTCCCTCAGCCCTTACATCATGGCCATTGTGCTGACCGGTTACGGGATAGTCCTTGTCGTTCTCAAGAAAATGCTCATCTATGGGCTTTGGCTTGAAATCAAGCTCCTCTAGCTTAACCAAATACACTCACCGACAAGATATTTTATATTTTTATTTAAACTATACGCAACTCCTTCAGAAAATTTTTTTGAAATTCCCTATTAAGATGGAACATTTACCTATTCTTCTATTTTAGACTCCTATAATAACGAATTCTGAAATTTAATAGACGCATTTGATCTCACAAGCTCGATCATGCAAGAACTTTTAATTAGAACAATTTGAATTGCCAGAACAAAATATCATTTTAACATGATCGAGTGTAGCCGTTCTCAGGATATTATGCATCTCTCTTGCAGGCGTTGGAATCCTCGATAACAACCTGATCTTGATGGTACAGGTAGTTATCCTTCATCGAATCCCAAGAGGCACTGCCACTCACGGAAAACGGGGTACCGCAAAGGTGCAATCCTCTGACAGCGATCGACAGCG
>JABEBW010003655.1_pt1 | contig 32952 bp, 35 predicted proteins | sample 7245961 | NCBI WGS metagenome assembly JABEBW01 (sample SAMN14506364, study PRJNA622280) | hot springs metagenome | biome: hot spring [ENVO:00000051]|acidic hot spring [ENVO:00002120]; feature: spring [ENVO:00000027]|sediment [ENVO:00002007]; material: sediment environment [ENVO:01001048]...
GCCGCTTTTGGGTGTCAATGGTGCTTGCATAATTAGCCATGGAAGAAGCAAAGCTTATGCCATAAAAAACGCTATATTGAAAGCTGCAAAATTTGCAAACCTAGATATAAATATTAAGATTGAAGAAGCCATAAAAAAATGTTCTACGCTTAGGTATTATAAGTTTGAAAGAGGGGTGGAAAATGCGATCTAAAATCGTTTCTATTAGTTCTTATTTGCCAGAAAAAATTATGACTAATCACGATTTAGAAAATATAGTAGATACATCTGATGAATGGATTGTCCAACGCACTGGCATAAAACAGCGTCACATATCTGACAAACCTACAAGCTATTTAGCTTATATGGCAGCAAAACAAGCTATTGAAGGAATAATTAGTCCAGATGATATAGATGTTATTATTGTTGCAACAGTAACGCCAGATAAGATTTTGCCAGCAACGGCGTTATTTGTTCAATCTTTACTAAAAGCAAAAAATGCCTTTTGTTTCGATATAAATGCAGCTTGTAGCGGTTTTTTGTATGCCCTAAGCATAGGCGATTCTTATATTCGCTCAGGTAGCGCAAAAAACGTACTTGTAGTAGGAGCTGAAGTACTTAGTAAATTTGTTGATTGGACCGATAGAAGTACCTGCGTAATTTTTGCCGATGGAGCAGCTGGCGTTTTGTTGCAGCCCAGTGATGATGAAAGCGGTATTATAGATATAGTTTTACATTCTGATGGGGATTATACTGATTTAATGCAAATACCTGCTGGTGGTAGTTTGTCGCCTTGTTCAAAGGAAGCGATAGACAACCACGATATTTATATCAAGATGCTTGGCAATCAAACATTCAAAATGGCTGTTCAAAATATTGTTGCAGTATCAGAAGAAGCATTAAATAGATGCAATATGAATTTTAGTGATATTGACTTAATGGTTAGTCATCAAGCAAATATTAGGATAATAGAGGGTGTAGCAAAAAGAATTAATTTGCCATCAGAAAAGGTTCAAATAGCTCTTGATATTCATGGCAATACTGCAGCAGCTTCAATCCCTTTAGCTCTTGATTTAGCTTATAAACAAGGTAAGATTAAAAAAAATAGTAAGATTTTACTTAATAGTTTCGGCGCAAGTTTGACATGGGGTGCTAGCGTAATCGTTTGGTAGGAGGCGGTTAATGTTTAAAACTGAGATTTGCGATATACTTGGAATAGAATATCCCATATTTCAAGGTGGCATGGCTTGGGTTTCAGATGCAAAATTGGCTTCGAGCGTTAGTCAAGCGGGTGCACTTGGTATCATTGCAGCAGGACATGCCACGCCAGAATGGTTAGAGAGCCAAATTTTAATGGCAAAAGAGATGACAAATAAACCTTTTGGTGTGAATATTATGTTACTTTCACCGTTTGTTGAAGAAATTGTTAAATTAGTTATAAAACACAAAGTCAAGGTTGTTACAACCGGTGCTGGAAACCCAGGAAAATATATGCAAGCATTTGCAGATGCTGGTATAAAAGTAATCCCGGTATTGGGTTCTGTTGCATTAGCCAAACGCATGGAATCTATTGGAGCAGTAGCTGTTGTAGCCGAAGGAATGGAATCTGGTGGACACATAGGAGAGCTTACTACGATGGCACTTGTTCCTCAAGTGGTTGATGCTGTAAAAATACCTGTAATTGCTGCAGGCGGCATTGGAGATGGTAGGGGTTTTTTGGCTGCTTTAGCACTTGGCGCAAAGGGTGTACAAATTGGTACAAGGTTTATAGCCTCAATTGAGTGTCAGGCTTCAGAAAACTACAAACAAGTTATAGTTAAAGCAAAGGATCGCGATACAGTTGTTACTGGGTTATCAACAGGGCATCCTGTTAGAATTATTAGAAATAAACTTGCAAGAGAGTTTGAAAAGTTGGAAAAGCAAGAAGCCTCAATTGAAGAAATTGAAAAGTTAGGTTCTGGGAAATTAAGGCTTGCTGTCGTTGAAGGAGATGTTGAAAATGGTAGCGTTATGGCTGGCCAAATATCTGGTTTGGTTAAAGAAATTAAACCAGTAAAAGAAATAGTAGCAGATATTATAAGCCAGGCTAAATCAACTCTTAAAAACTTGCAATCTTTTGAGGTCTAAAATGAATTTTTTGATTTTTACAGGTCAAGGATCTCAGTTTGTAGGAATGATAAAAGATCTGTATGGTAATTTTGATATCGTTAAGTCTATTATAAAAAAAGTTGATAAAACGTTATCTTTTTCTTTAAGTAGTTTAATGTTTAATGGACCAATAGAAGAGTTAACACTAACAAAAAATGCCCAACCTGCAATATTGGGCTCTTCAATAGCAATTTATGAGTTATTAAAAAGTGAACTAGGTTTTGAGTTTGATATAAGTGCAGGCCATTCTTTGGGACAATATAGCAGTCTTGTTGCAGCTGAATCGATTAGTTTAGAAGATGCGGTTTATGCTGTCTATAACCGTGGTAAATTTATGCAAGAGGCTGTGAGTAAAGATGTATCTGCGATGATGGCAATAATAGGCAGTAAAGTAAAAGAGATAGAAAACCTATGCAAAGAAGTTTCTAAAGAAGATGATTGTTATTGCGATATAGCAAATTACAATGCGCCAACTCAAATAGTCGCTTCTGGTTATAAAAAAGGTATAGAAAAATTGCAAAACGTTATTAAAGAACTCAATTTGGGAAAGACTATTATGCTTGATGTATCTGCACCATTCCACTGCAAACTCATGGAACCTGTTATTGAAAAAATGGAAAAAGTCCTTGATAAAATATCAATAAAACCAGCAAATAAAATTGTCATAGAAAATGTTAATTCAGACACTATTAAAACGCCGCAAGAAATAAAGCGTTCATTGCTTGAGCAAATAGCAAAACCTGTTAAGTGGGTTGATAATGTCAATAAAGCCTTAGAATTTAAGGTAAATTTGATAGTTGAGTGTGGACCAAAAGATATTTTGTCATCCATGTTAAAAAGAAGTTTAAAAAATGTAAATATTAGTGGAATTTTTGATATAAAAAGCTATAATACTTTTAGGGAAAATTATGAGTTACAAAGGTAATGTTGCAATTATAACTGGCGCTTCAAGGGGCATTGGAGCTGCAATTGCCATAGAATTAGCAAAAAAAGGTTTGAATGTAATTATAAATTACAACTCAAATGAAGAAAAAGCCATTGCTGTAAGTGAAACAATTAAGAAAGACCAGGGCAAGTGTGAGATTAAAAAATTTGATGTATCAAATAGTGTGCAAGTTGAGGCAGCATTTGCTGAAATCATAGATAAATATAAAAGTATTGATTATCTTGTAAACAATGCTGGCATTGTATCTGATAACCTCATTATAAAAATGAAAGATGATGAGTTTGATAGGGTAATTAAAACAAACTTGTATGGTGCTTTTAACTGCTCTAAGATTGCTGCAAAGTATATGTTAAAGCAAAAATTTGGTGTTATCTTGAATATTACTTCAATTATAGGTATAATGGGTAATGCTGGTCAATCAAATTATGCAGCATCAAAAGCAGGTATTATTGGTTTAACAAAAAGTTTAGCAAAAGAGTTGGGTTCAAGAAATATTCGTGTGAATGCAATTGCTCCTGGTTTTATTGAAACAGATATGACTGATAATCTTAATATAATACAAAGGAAATTTTTGGTAGATAAAATTGCTTTAAAGAGGCTGGGTACTAGTGAAGATGTTGCTAATCTTGCGACATTTTTAATTAGCGAAGAGGCGAGTTATATTACTGGCGAAGTTATAAGCATTAATGGCGGTTTAAGTATTTGAAAAATAATTATACAAGGAGGAACAATAGATGTCATCTATTGCAGATCAGGTAAAAGAAATTATTAAAGAGCAACTTGGGGTAGAAGAAGAAGAAATTAAGCCAGAGGCAAAATTTATTGAGGATCTTGGAGCAGATTCTTTGGATACCGTAGAATTAGTTATGGCTATGGAAGAAAAATTTGGTATAGAAATACCAGATTCTGATGCTGAGAAAATTTTGACAGTTCAGGATGCAATAAGCTACGTAGAAAATCATATTAACAAATAAATGCAATATGAGAAAGAGAGTAGTTATAACAGGCTATGGGATGATATCGCCCATAGGCCTATCTGCTAAAGAAAGTTTTCAAAATGCTATTAGTGGTTTTAGTGGTATAGGTAAGATTACAAAATTTGATGCCTCAAATTTTGAGGTTCAAATTGCTGCTGAGGTTAAAGGCTTTGAGCCAGAAAAGTACGTTGAGAAAAAAGAAGTAAAAAAGTATGATTTTTTTAGTCTATACGCTTTAGCCGCAGCGCAAGAAGCTATAGAACATGCAGGTTTAGATTTAGAAAAGGTTGATTTATTTAGATGTGGGGTGAGTGTAGGCTCTGGTATTGGTGGACTTGGAACTATAGAAAAATATGATCAGGCTTTAATCCAACGGGGCTACAAAGGTGTGTCTCCATTTTTTATACCAATAGCTGTTATCAATATGGCTGGCGGAAATATAGCAATAAAATTTGGACTCAAAGGTCCAAATTATGCTACTGTAACCGCTTGTGCATCTGCTACGCACGCAATAGGATTTGCAGCAAGAAATATAATGTATGATGATGCTGATGTCATGATTGCAGGTGGTTGTGAATCAACTATTACACCTCTTGCTATAGCAGGCTTTCAAAATATGAAAGCCTTATCAACAAGAAATAATGAACCCCAAAAAGCCTCTAGACCATTTGATATAGATAGAGATGGCTTTATTGTAGGAGAAGGGGCTGGTATTTTAGTTTTAGAAGAATATGAACACGCCAAAAGGCGTAATGCAAATATCATAGCTGAATTAGCAGGTTTTGGCATGAGCGATGATGGTTATCATATAACAGCTCCAGATCCAGAAGGTAAAGGCGCTATTTATGCTATGAAAATGGCTTTGAATAATGCTAACCTTAAGCCTGAAGACGTCGATTACATCAATGCTCATGGTACTTCTACTTATTTTAATGATAAAATAGAAACATTTAGCATAAAGTCGGTTTTTAAAGATTATGCATATAAAATAGCTGTAAGCTCAACTAAATCAATGACAGGTCACTTGCTTGGTGCAGCAGGGGGCGTTGAAGCTGTTTTTAGTGTTATGACAATAGAAAATTCCATAATACCGCCAACTATTAATTTAGAACACCCAGATCCCGAGTGTGATTTATTTTATGTGCCGAATGTATCAATAGAAAAAAAAGTCAATGTAGTTATGTCTAATTCTTTTGGCTTTGGCGGCGCTAATGCTGTTTTGATATTTAAAAAATTTAATGAATAATGCCATTTTTTTTGACTTAGATGGAACTCTTGTAAATTCAAAAAAAGATTTGGAAAAAGCAGTGATTGTCACTGCTTCAAATCTTAAACTTAAAATTTTAGACACAGAATACATTTTGTCTTTAGTAGGCAATGGTATTCATAAATTAGTTGAAGATTATTTGCGTACCGTTGATGCATTCAACTATTATAATCGATTTTTAGATTTATTCTTAGATTATTACTACAATCACATTTGCGAGGGTAGTTACCTATACAATGGTGTAAAAACCACATTGTCAAAACTGCAGAGGTACTATAAATTATTTGTAGTTAGTAACAAACTTGAATCATTTTCTAAAAAGTTATTAAAAGAGTTAAACATTGATGCTTTCTTTGTTGAAATAGTAGGCGGTGATAGTTTTGAAAATAAAAAACCACACCCACAACCAATTTTGACTTTAGTAAAAAAGCACAACATAGATATTAACGGTTCTATTTTTGTTGGTGATAGTGAAAATGATTTCCTAGCCTCAAAAGCTTCAAATATGAAAATGGCTTGGGTTAGTTTTGGCTATAAAGATAAATCAATTCTAAAAAAAATTACTCCAGACTTTATTTTCGATAAATTCGGGTATATATTAAACGTAGCTTTATGAATTTTGATATTGAGGTGTATCCTAATATAAAATATTTAAAAGAAATATGTGATTCATATAATGTTAAATTATATTTGGTTGGCGGCGCTGTTAGAGATATAATTTTAAATAGAAAAATAACCGACTTTGATTTTTTAGTTGATTGTAAAATAGAGGAAATAGTAACAAGATTTCAGACAAAAACCAATAGAAAATTCATATTATTTGATAAGAAAATAAAGGTTTATAGATTTTTTTTTGAAGATTTTACAATTGATTTATCAGAACTTAAACCAAAGACTTTGGAATATGAGCTAGAAAGGCGTGATTTTACTATAAATTCAATAGCTTTAGACCTAGATACTAAAATATTAATTGATCCAGCGAAAGGCTTAAATGACCTGCAAAATCGTATATTGAGATACTCTAGTAGTATAACTTTTGAAGATGATCCCATAAGATTAATTAGATTATTTCGTATTGCAGCTCAACTAAAATTTGACATAGAAAAAAATACATTAGAAAAGGCTAAAAATTCTATTTATTTACTTAAAAATGTTGCTTTTGATAGAATAACACAGGAATTAGAAAAATTTTTTATGATAAATGATACTTTTAACTATATTTTGCTAATGGATAGGATTGGCTTAATTGATGAACTTTTTGAAGAGCTATCATTTGAAAATGGATGTATGCAAAGCTCTAGTCACTTGTATGATGTAAAATCACACTCATTAAGTGTATATAATTTTGTTGAATGGTCAATTTTAAGAATGAAAAGGATTGTTGGTGAAGATTGTTTTGCAAATTACTATAATTATTATACATCTAACAGAAAACATATCATTATAGCTTTAAAATTGGCTGCATTATTTCATGATTGTGGTAAGCCATTTGTAAAGCAAATTAACGGTAATGAGATTTCTTTTAAAAATCACGAAATTTACAGCGCAGAAATTTTTAAAAAATATGCCAAAATGTATAATTTTCAAAAAAAAATCATACAAACAACAAATTTTTTAATTTTAAATCATATAGTGCCAGCTCAACTTTTTTTAGAATGGAAAAATAATTCTTTAAATGATGAATTGTTGTATGATTTTTTTGATAAATTCCAAATATACGGGGTTGACCTTTTGATTTTTGCATTGTCTGATACATTAGCTAAAGGAAAAATAAGAATGGTTAACAGAGAGATATTTATAGATTTTCTTAAAGACATGGTATGTTTTTATTTTGAAAGGTATGTTAATTTTATAAAGCTCCCACAGATTTTGAAAGCAAACGAGCTAAGCAAACTTGGTATAAAAGATTCAAATCTTTCTAAAGTGATAAAATTAATTAAGAAATATACTTTCTTGCAAAAAATTCAAACAAAAGATGACGCTCTTAATTTTGCAATGCAATTCTTGAAATAACCTAATGCAAAGGTATATTTATTTCTAAGACTTCAAAATGGCTATCGCGTTCTAATTTTACATCTATGCGAGATGGATCAATTTTAACATATTTTGATATCACAGCTATTAGATCTTTTCTTAAGTCTTCTACAAAAGGCGCGCTATTTAGCTGCCTTTCATGTGCAAGAATTATTTGCAGTCTATCTTTTGCTATATTTGCCGAATCTCTTCTTTTTGTAAAAAAATCTAATAATCCCATATTTAATCCTTAAAAAAGCTAAAAAGTGTTTGTAAAAAGCCTTTTTTATCTTCTTTTATTTCTGTAAACTCAACATTATCGCCTAAAATTCTTCTTACTATATTAAAATAGGCTTTACCTGAAGGGCTATCTTTATGCAATACTGACGGTTCTCCCATATTTGTATAGCTAATAATATTTTTATCTTCTGGTACTATACCAATCAAAGGTATGCCAAGAATTTGTAAAACATCATCTTTACTCAACATGTCACCATTTTTAATAAGAAGCGGATTCACTCTATTTATTATTAACTTAATATTCTTTTTTTCATTGGCTTCGAGAATGCCCACTACTCTATCTGCATCTCTAATGGATGAAATTTCTGGTGTCGTTACAATAAAAACTTCATCTGCTGGTATCATAGCATTTTTAAATCCACCTTCAATACCAGCTGGCGAGTCTAAAATAATGTAATCGAATTCTTCTTTTAAATCTTGTGTTAATTTAACAATCTGTTCGGGTTTTACAGCTGATTTGTCTCTTGTTTGAGCAGCTGCTATTAGATATAGATTTTCTGTTCTTTTGTCTCTAATAAGAGCTTGATTGATTTTAGCAGCATTCTCAACAATATTTACAACATCGTAAACTATCCTATTTTCTAAACCTAGAATCATATCAAGATTTCTAAGACCAATATCAAGATCGATTGCAACACATTTTTTGCCTGCAAGGGCAAGTCCAAGTGCAATATTTGCACTTGTAGTAGATTTTCCTACACCACCTTTACCAGATGTAATTGTAATAACTTTTCCCATTTAATTACTCCATTTTGTAATTTAACCAATTTTTATAATCTAAAACAATAATTTGTTCATTTTCAACAAAGGCAACTTCTGGTTCTTTTTTTGACATATTTTTGTTTTTATCTGGTGATTTAGCAAGAAAATCAAAAATACGAATCTGTGGACTATTTATTTCAAAAGAAAATATAAAAGCATCTTTATCACCTTTGAAGCCTGCATGTGGTATACCTTCTAGACTGCCAAGCACGAAAATATTTTTTTTGGCATAGATGTATGCATCTCTATTTACATTGCCTAATATGATTAAGTTATCATCTGATTCTAACATTTGACCACTTCGCAAGTTACCTTTAAAAACCACTGAGTTAGGGTGTTTAATGAATTCTGATAACAGGTTGGTATTCAGATTGGTTTCAATTTTTGTGTTATCAACAAAGACAGCACTTACATATAAATTACGTTTTTTGAGATGCTCAATTGCAAAATCGATATCCCTTTGATAATCTAACTTTATTGTAAGTATTGAATTTTTAAATAATTCAGCATTTTTTATTAGATGGTTATCTATAAATTCAATAACTTGTTCATTAGAACTGTCTTTATCAATTTGGATTTCGTATCCCAAATAGTTTCTACCTTTTATTGATAAATCTTTCATACTTTTACTAATACCATAAAAAAATAATATTTTCAAGAATTATTGAAAATTAAAAATTCTTCATGTATACTCTATCTCTGTGGTGAAAATAGCAATTTATGTATTGGGTTTTACTCTTTCTCTTATAGAGTTGATTTTATCTTTTTTTAATAAAAGCCTATGTGATGCGTATTCATGCAAATTAGTCGCAAACTATGTAAAGTATGGCGAATCCGTACTAATTTTTATTGGCGTTATTGTTTTTTTATTGCTTATTGTGCTGGAGTTGACTAAAAGCAGTTTAAAAGAACATATAATTGACGCTTTGCTAATATCTGCTTTATCAACAGAAGGTCTATTAATATCATTTCAAATTTTTTCACTTAAAGTGATTTGTTATTTTTGTTTTTCGGTTTTTTTAATTTTTCTTGTTTTGGTTGTGTTGCGCCTATCTCAAAAACATAATTCTATGCTTTTTGCGCTTATCTCATTTGTAAGCGTGTTTTTTATGGGTTTTTTGATTTTGCCTAATTTGTCGCCATTACAATCTGGATATGATTTGTTTTATTCAAAAGCTTGTCCACATTGTGAAAAAATTATAGAATTTTTAGAAAAAACACACATTAACGTCAATAAATACAATGCTCAAGATTATAAAAATTTTCTCAACAACATAGGCATAAACGAAGTGCCAGTACTTTTTATAAATTTGCCACATGAAAAGAAATTCATTGTAGGTCAAGAAAACATTGAAAGATATTTTGAGTCAAACTCACAACATAGTTATAATTTTCAAAAAACTAACAATAATTTTTTCAACAATGGCCAAACATGTATTTTAGGTGATAATTGCACAAAATGAAAAAGTTTTTAGTTATACAAACAGCATTTTTAGGTGATGCAATACTTAGTGTACCTATTATTGACTCATTAAAAAATAAGTTTCAAGATGATAATATTTATGTGCTTACTACGCCTCAAAATAAAGATGTTTATACGCTAAACCCAAATGTTTATGAGATTATCCTCTATGATAAACATAATCTTGAGAATGATATTTTTAGTATGGTCAAAAAAATTAAATTTTTAAAAAATATTGGTTTTGATTGTATAGTTACACCCCATCCAAGCGCTAGGACTGCTCTTATTAGTTATTTTAGTTCTGCAAAGGTGCGTATTGCTCCATCAAGTGTTTCATTAAGTTTTTTATATTCGCCCACGGTAAATACATCATCTTATCTCCATCAGATTGATAAAAATCTAGCGTTACTTAAACCTCTTGGTTTTAGTGAAAAAGATTTAATTAGGAAAATTAATCTGTTTTTTACAAAAGAAGATGAAAAACTCATAAATGGAGTACTTGAGGCTTATTCTGTTGATCATAACAAAAAAATAATTGTAATTAATCCTTTATCTGCATGGCTTACAAAAAGATGGCCAAAAGAATACTATAAAGAGTTGGCTTCTATGCTAGCTCAAAGTGGACATCTTGTGATATTAGTTGGAACAAAAAAAGATATTGGCATCGGGGAATATATAAAAAACAATAAAAAAAATATTGTAAATCTTATGGGTCAGACAAACCTGAAAGAATTATTCGCTGTAATTGCAAAAGCAAATTTATTAATATCAAATGATTCTGCACCTGTCCACATAGCATCTGCATATGATACCCCTACAATCGAAATATATGGTCCGACATTGCCTGAATTTGGATTTTATTCGCTAAGTACAAAAAATAAGATTTTAGAGATAAAAGACTTAGATTGTAGACCTTGTGGTTCACATGGCAGCAATGCGTGCAAAAAGTCACACTTTGATTGTATGATGCGTATTTTGCCTCAAGAAGTTTTTAAAGCAGCCATTGAGTTTCTATAATGAATTTGTGCGTGATTCGTTTGAGCTCCATAGGTGACATTGTCATAACATCCGCATTTCTAGTAGAATTAAAAAAACTATACCCAAATAGCAAAATTTTCTATATCACTAAACATTTGTATCTAGATTTATTTAAAGTTATGCCCTATGTTGATGAAGTGATAGATTATAAAAATGCAAGTATGCTTAAAAATGTCCAATTTTATGCTATATACGATTTACAAGTTAATTTAAGAAGCATTATTTTGTCATACACGTTAAATGGTAAAGTTTATAGAGCGCCCAAACACAGACTTTATAGACTGAAAGTGTTGTATAAGTCTAAATTTCCTTTGAATTTTATAAAAGACAAAAAACAAAAGGATGTGATTGAAGATTATTTGAGTTTAATAAACAAAAGCGATGGCCAACCAAAACTTATGTGCAATAAAAAAAAAGAAACACACGATAGTCTCGTAATTGGTTTAGCTCCATTTGCTGCTTGGAGAAATAAAATGTGGCCAACAGAAAAGTTCATAAAACTTTTAGAGCGTTTGAATTCACTTTTTCATCCAACATTCTATATTTTTGGCTCTAAAGAAGAAAAAAGCCTTGCCCATTATTTTGATAATCTTGGATCTAATGTAATTAACTATGTAGGTAATTTACTAATACATGAAACTGTTGAAAAGATAGCTCAATGCGATATTTTAATCACAAATGATTCGGCTTTAATGCATATCGCTAGTGCTTGTAGTGTACCAATTGTTGCTATATTTGGACCAACGGTGAAAGAATTTGGCTTTTATCCAAGAACAAAGTCAATAATCATTGAAAAACACCTTTCTTGTAGGCCGTGCCATTTGCATGGTGGCAATAAATGCAAAAAGGGTGATTTTGAGTGCATGGAAAGTATAAGCGTCGATGATGTATTTAATGCTGCAAAATTATTATTGGAGGCAAAAAATGTTTAGTGTGCCAGTATTGTTATATCACCATATTAATTACGATAAAGACGTGTTGTCTATTAGTCCAGAAGCTTTTGAAGCTCATTTAAAATATTTAAAACAAGAGGGTTTTGTTAGCATAGATGATGAAGAATTGGCTCAGTATCTTATTGAAGGTAAAAGAGATTGGAAAAAAGCTATAGTTATTACTTTTGATGATGGTTATTTAGATACATGGGTTTGGGCGTACCCCTTGCTTAAAAAGTATAATTTTAAAGCGTTGTTGTTTTTGGTAACGTGGAATGTTGAAGAAGAGGAATCTTTAGGTTTTAATTTAGATGATGTGCACGCGGGTAAAATACCATTAGAAAGATTGCCTAAATGTGAAGCGCAATACGCCATTATAGATGGCTATAGGCATAAGCAGGAAAGCAGATTATGTTGGAGTGAAGTGCGTTTTATGGATAAAAGCGGCATTATAAAAGTTTTGCCACACTCAAGAATGCACCAAAAAGTGTATGCAAGCGATAAAATAATTGGGTTCAATAGACCAAAAGAAAAACTTTCTTTTTTTGATGATGTAAGGCAGGATAAACGCTATGGCACCCTGGAGTTTGAGAAAAAACCAGAATATGCTTACAATGAGTTTATTCTAGACAAGCAATTAAATGATTTATTACACAAGTATGTTTTAGATAACGGATATTTAGAATTTTTCAAAAAAGAAAACTTTTCAAAAGAATTAGAAGCGATTGTTGATAATTACAAAAAAGAGAATGGACAAATAGGAGTTTTTGAAATAAATGAACAAAGATATTTGCGTGTTTTGCAAGATTTAAAATTGGCAAAAGGCGAGTTAGAAACAGAGATAAGAAGAAAAACATATTCTCTTGCATGGCCGTGGGGTGCGTATGATGAAATTAGTATAAAAGCAGCCAAAGATGTTGGGTTTAAGTATCTATTCACAACAAAAAATGGTGCTAATGCAGCTGGAGGCAGTGTTTTAGAGATTAAGCGATTTAGAGTATGGAAATCAGATTTAGATTGGTTTAAAAAACGCATACAAATATACTCTAATGCTTTATTGTCCAATGTTTACTCATACTTAAAAAAGTGATTTTTTATTGACATATTTAACTTTTTGTGTATACTAGCTTAAATATATACTAATTTAGAAGGGGGTTATTATGAAAGAAGAATTGGTGGAGTTTTTAAAATTAAGGGATTTCATATTAAGCGGACCAGATTATCAAACATGTAGAAGAGAATTTAAATGGCCCCATTTAACAAAATTTAATTGGGCATTGGATTATTTTGATTACATTGCCAAAGACAATCATGATTTAGCATTGATTTGTGCAGATGAAAACGGTTTTGAGAGGAAAGTAACGTTTGATGAGATGAGAATAAGGTCAAACCAAGCTGCAAATTTCTTTAAAGATTTAGGTTTACAAAAAGGCGATAGAGCCATGATAATGATGGAAAACTCTGTCTACTTATATGAAATCTTACTGGGTTTGATGAAAGCAGGAGGTGTTATAATACCTGCAGCGACAATGCTTCCAGCAGAAGATATAGCAGAGAGAATTAAGAGTGCAAATATTAAATTTTTATTTGTAAATAGCGAATATGTAGATAAAGTAATGAAAGCAAAGGAAGCATTATTTGATTTGACAGCACGAATAAATGTTGGAGATGAATTAAATGTAGTCTTTGGTGAAGAAGCTGAAAAAGTTCCTCTTTGGATTAACTATAAGGAGGCATATAAATATAAAGAAGAGTATGTTCCTACATTTGTAACATACTCTACAGATGAAATGTACTCTTTTTTTACTTCAGGAACAACAGCAAAACCTAAATTAGTTATGCACCCACACCACTACCCTGTTGGTCATTTAACTACTACATATTGGATTGGCTGCAAAAAAGGAGATATTCACTACAATATCAGTGCACCCGGTTGGGCAAAGCATGCATGGAGTAGTTTTTATGCACCATGGAATGCGCAAAGCACAATCTTCACTTACCGATATAAACAATTTAATGCAAAAAAAGTTTTATCCGCAATTGAAAAATACAAGATAACTACGCTTTGTGCACCACTAAGTGTATGGAAATTGTTTTTGATTGAAGATTTGAGCCAATATAAATTTTCACTAACGCAGTTAGTAAGTGCCGGCGAGCCATTAAATCCAGAAATAACCAAAAAAGTAAAAGAAAAATTAAATATTGATTTAAGAGAGGGCTATGGTCAAACAGAAAGCACAGCTATGGTAGGAAATTTTATTGGCGAACCAATAAAAGAAGGCTCAATGGGTAAATGCGCTCCTGGTTACGATCTAATACCAGTAAATGAGTTGTTGGATCCAGTTAAGCCAAGAGAAGATGGGCAACTCGCTGTTAAAATTTACCCTGTAAAACCACTTGGGTTGCTAAGCGCACTTGGTGATGCTGAAAAAAATACCATGATTTTTAAAGGCGGTTATTATTTAACAGGTGATGTCGCATCTGTAGATGAAGATGGTTATTTTTACTTTGTTGGAAGGGCTGATGATGTATTTAAAAGCCTTGATTACAGAATCAGTCCATTTGAAGTAGAAAGCGAAATTATGGTTCATCATGCTGTATTGGAAGTTGGCGTTATACCGACTTTCGATGAAAAAGATAGAATTATACCTAAAGCTTTTATAGTACTAAAACCCGATTATATAGCATCTAAAGAGATGGCTTTAGACATTTTTAGATTTATAAGAGACCACATGGCACCTTACAAAAGACCCAGAGTAATAGAGTTTATGAGTGCTTTTCCTAAAACAATTAGTGCAAAAGTAATGAGAAAGGATCTAAAAGCATACGATCAAGAATTAAGAAAGAAGAATGCAAAAGGAGAATTCGAGTTTAGAGAATCTGAGTTTTCAGAAGAATTAAATATTAGAAGAAATTAATATTTTTAATTTCTTATAAATTGAAAACGATTTGTAAATTTAGTAAAATATACAGAAGGGGAGTATTATGGATGAAAAAAAACTGGAATCTTTAAAAGTTGCAATATCAAGCATTGAAAAAAGATTTGGAAAAGGTTCATTAATGAAATTAGGTGAACATGAGACTATTAAAATAGATGTTATCTCAACAGGCTCATTGTCTATCGATTATGCAATTGGTGTTTGCGGTATACCAAGAGGAAGAATAACAGAAATTTATGGGCCAGAATCTAGTGGTAAAACTACGCTTGCTCTGCATTGTGTTGCCAATGCACAAAAAGAAGGAGGTATTGCAGCTTTTGTTGATGCCGAACACGCGCTTGATATTGAGTATGCCAAAAATTTGGGTGTGGATGTTGATAATCTCTTAATTAGCCAGCCAGATTCTGGCGAACAGGCATTGGAGATTATAGATACGCTTGTTAGGAGCAATGCAGTAGATATTATTGTGCTTGATTCAGTAGCAGCTTTAGTGCCTCAGGCCGAAATAGAAGGTGATATGGGTGATGCGCACATGGGGTTGCAAGCTAGGTTAATGAGCCAAGCCTTAAGAAAATTAACTGGAGCAATTAGCAAAACTAATACTTCAATTATTTTTTTAAACCAAATCAGGAGTAAAATTGGCGTAATGTTTGGTAACCCAGAAACGACAACCGGTGGAAACGCTTTAAAGTTTTATGCTTCATTAAGAATAGATATTAGAAAAGTCAATAATATTAAACAGGGTCAAGATATAGTTGGAAACAAAACGAAGGTAAAAATTGTAAAGAATAAAGTAGCACCGCCTTTTAAAGAAGCTGAAGTAGACATAATATATGGCAAAGGCATAGATTACATTGGAGATGTGCTTGATTTAGCTGTTGCACATGAGATAGTGGAAAAAAGCGGTTCGTGGTTTGCTTACCAAAATCAAAGGTTAGGCCAAGGCAGAGATAACGCCCGGGATTTTTTAAATGATAACCTAGAGTTACTAAATACACTTATAAACGAAGTGAAAACTAAATTAAATTGTTTTACACAAAAACAAAGCAATGACGCTAATTAAAGAAATTTTAAAAGATGCAATTGAGCGCAAAGCATCGGATATTCATATTAAAACAGGAACAAAGCCAAAGTATAGGATAGCAGGCGATATTGTAGAAAGCAACTTTGAAACAATCCAGTCAAGCGATTTTGAATCTATCTTAGATGATATTAATTTAACGAATTATCAAATGGATAAACTTATAAAAAATAGACAAATTGATTTAGGTTTTGGTGTTGAAGGTGTTGGTAGATTTAGGGTTAATATATTTTTCCAACGTGGCAATTATGGGGCAGTTTTTAGGTTTTTACCATATAATATTCCTACATTAGACGAGTTGGGTTTGCCAGAGATTGCAGAAGACATCGCTTTAAAACCAAGGGGTTTAGTGCTTGTAACAGGTGTAACTGGTTCAGGCAAATCTACTACACTAGCTTCTATGATTGATTTGATAAATCAGCAAAAAGCGAAAAATATCATTACAATAGAAGATCCAATAGAGTATGTATTCAAAGACAAAAAAAGTATTGTTGTTCAAAGACAAGTCGAATTTGATTGTGCTGATTTTGCGTCAGGCTTAAGAGGTGCTTTAAGGCAAGATCCAGATGTAATAATGGTTGGAGAAATGAGAGACCAAGAAACAATCAAAACAGCACTTGAAGCAGCAGAAACGGGTCATTTAGTTTTATCTACATTGCATACACTAAACGCAGCAGAAACAGTAAATAGGATAATTTCCACATTTGATTTTAAAGACCAAAAACAGATTAGAACTCAGCTCTCAACAGTGCTAGAAGCAGTTATTTCTCAAAGACTTATAAAAAGTATATCGAAAGAAAAGGATAGGGTTGTAGCAACGGAAATATTGATCGGTACAGAATTTGTAAAGCAAGCAATCCTGGATCCTCAAAAAAGCACTGATTTGCAAAAAGCCTTGATTTTAGGTACGCAAGGTATGAGAACGTTTGATGTGTCTTTAATGGAACTCTACAAGCAAGGGTTAATTGGTATTGATAGTGCACTTGAGTTTGCAAACAACCCAAACGATTTATCTCTAAAGCTTAAAGGCATATATTAGTGGATGGGCTGGATTACGCTTTTGGTTTGATTGCAAAGAAAAGATACACTTGTAGGGAATTGAAAGAAAAGTTGGAAAAAAAAGGTTTTAGTGCTGAACCCATTATTGAAAGGCTAAAAGAACTCAATTACCTAAATGATTTGGAATATGCAAGAGATTATGCTATTAAAAAACAAAATGAAGGGTACGGAAAATACAAGATTATGTACCAATTAAAAAATAAAGGCATTAGTGAAGATATTATAAGTGACCTTCAGTTTTCTAATGAAAAATTAGAAGATATTTTTTTGAAAAAATTACAAAAAATAAAAGGTAACAAACAAAAGATATATGCTTTTTTGATTAACAGAGGCTTTGATAGTGAAGAAATAAAAAATTTAATATATAAATACGAGGATAAATTATGGATTCAAAAATGATTAGGGAAACATTTTTAGAGTATTTTGAAAAACATTCTCATAGAAGGGTGAAAAGTTCGTCTTTGGTGCCGCAAAATGACCCGACTTTACTATTTACAAATGCAGGTATGGTGCAATTTAAAAATGTTTTTTTAGGAAACGAAAAAAGAGAATATAAACGTGCATGTTCTTCACAAAAATGCGTAAGGGCAGGGGGCAAGCATAATGATTTAGAAAATGTTGGCTATACTGCAAGACATCATACATTTTTTGAAATGTTAGGTAATTTTTCATTTGGTGATTATTTCAAGAAAGAGGCTATACATTTTGCGTGGGATTTAGTAACTAAGGTTTACGGATTGGATAAAGAACGATTATGGATAACCATTTATGAAGAAGACGATGAAGCCTTTGATATATGGCACAAACAGGAGGGTGTTGATGTTTCCCGTATTGTTAGAATGGGCGCAAAAGACAATTTTTGGTCAATGGGCGATACAGGACCTTGCGGTCCATGTTCAGAAATACACATAGACCAAGGTGAAAATGTAGGATGCAAAAGACCAGAATGTTCTATTGAATGCGATTGTGATAGGTTTTTGGAAATATGGAACTTAGTTTTTATGCAATTTGATAGATCCATTGATGGTAAACTTACACCGCTTCCAAAGCCCAGTATTGATACAGGTATGGGTTTAGAGCGTATAAGTGCGGTATTAGAAGGTGTTTATAGTAATTTTGATACGGATCTTTTTATGCCTATTATAAATGACATTTGCAATGCTTTTTCTATTGACTACAAAGAAAGTGAAAATACCGATGTTGCCATAAGGGTCATAGCAGATCATTTAAGAGCAATGGATTTTTTAATATCAGATGGTGTTTTGCCAGATAAAGAAGGTAGAGGTTATGTACTGAGGAAAATCATAAGAAGGGCTATGAGATATGGTTCAAAATTAGGCACAAAAGAGCCATTTTTATATAAGCTAATTGATAGTGTTAATAAATCTTTAGGCGATATATACCCAGAAGTTATTCAGAACGAAGCTTTCGTAAAAAATGTGGTTGAACAAGAAGAAAAACAATTTTTAACAACGCTTGAAGATGGTCTCAAAATGTTTGATAAGTTAGTTGATAGACAAGGAGGCGTATTAGACGGAGAAAAAGCCTTTAAATTGTACGATACGTATGGTTTTCCAATAGATTTAATGATCGATATAGCTAAAGAACAAAATATATTTGTAGATGTTGAAGACTTTAACAAGCATTTGGAAGAGCAAAAACAACGATCAAAAGCTAGCTTTAGTATCAATATTGATTTAAAGGACAATTTAGCGTTATCGCTAAAGGACATTGAGCAAACAAAGTTTGTAGGCTATGATGAGTTTGAAACACAAGGTGTATTGTTAGCTATTTTAGATACAAATCTAGCCAATGTCAACTTGCTAACAAGTGGCAAAGCGTACCTTGTGTTTGATAAAACCCCATTTTATGCAACAAGTGGCGGTCAAGTTTCAGATAGTGGCTACATTTATGATGACATATCAAAAGCTTATGTTGAGGATGTTTTTAAATACTTAGATAAGTATTTTATTCACAAAGTAAATATGTTGGAAGGTCAATTCTCTAAAGGCAACAAGTATACACTAAGTATTAATACTGCACGCAGAAAAGATACGGCCCGTCACCACAGTGCGGTTCACTTACTCAATGCTGCTTTAATAAAAAAGCTGGGCAATCATGTAAAACAAGCTGGGTCTTTGGTAGAGTATAATAGGTTAAGGTTTGACTTTACACACAACTCTAAATTAACTGATGAAGAGATTACTGATATAGAAATTGCTGTAAATACGTGGATTCAGGAAGCATATCCCGCAAAAACTACCATTATGAGTTTGGCAGATGCAATAAAAGATGGAGCTTTGGCTTTGTTTGGAGAAAAGTATGGTGATGTTGTTAGAGTTGTTGAGATGGGTAGTGTCAGCAAAGAGTTGTGCGGTGGTACACATGTTAAAAATACTGGTGAAATAGGATTTTTTAAAATTGTCTCAGAAGAAGCATTGTCTAAGGGTGTAAGAAGAATTGAAGCAAAAGTAGGTATGGCTGCATACGAGTATGTGAAGCAGCAAGAAAAAGTGTTAAACACAGTATTAAAAGAATTGTCCACTAATATTTTTGATTTGCCAAAAAAGATACAAGAATTAAAAACACCGTTGAAGAAAACTAATCAGACATTCAATTTTGAATTCAATCAAGCAAAACTAAGAGTAATTAACGGTTGCAATTTTTATATTGATTTTATTGAAGGCAATATAGAAGCACTAAAAAAAGCATCAGATACAGTAAAAAGTATTGTTAAAGATACAGTTGTTGTATTGTATGGAAAATTTGAAGAAAAGGTTTATATTGTATGTATGGTAAGTGGAAATTGCAAAGATTATTTTAAAGCAAATAATATTATCAAGAAAATTTGCGATGCACTTGGGGCAAAAGGTGGTGGCAAGGAGCTTTACGCGCAAGCTGGAATGGATTTAAGCAATTTTAAGGAAGATAAAATTTTTGATGAGTCTTTGTATATGTAAGGAGGGTGCAATGTTAAAAGATTTATTTTATGCAAGTGTGGGGCTTGCTTACAATATAAGTCAGAAAATTTCAAAAACCATTGAAGATGGTAAAAGTATTTTAAAAGAGAAAAATATGGGTGAATATATTAGCTCTGAGGTTACAAAAAAGAAAGAAGATATAGATAAAGTAATTTCTAATTCATTGAATGAATTTTTCTCAAAAATTGGTATAGCCACAAAAGAAGATATTGAAAAATTAAAAGAAGAGCTTAAAAACTTTCAAAAATGATTAGAAAAGAATCTGTTGCTGGGTATTTTTATCCAGGTTCAAAAAATGAGCTTACAAAATACCTTCAAAGTGTTATTGATTATAAGCCAGCATTTAAACCAAAAGCTATAATAGTTCCGCATGCTGGTTATGCGTATAGTGGCTATGTTGCTGCAAAAGCCTATAGTGTTATTGAGCCTTACGAAACTTATGTTATTTTAGGCCCAAATCATACAGGTTTGGGTGAAGCCATATCCATTTTTGACGGCATATATCAAACACCATTGGGAACAGTAGAACCGTGCCAATCTGTAATTGATGAACTTGTAGATGCATCATATGCAAAGCGAGATTATTTAGCTCATGCTAAAGAACATAGTATCGAAGTTCAGTTGCCATTCATTCAATTTACTAATAAATCCCAATTTTGTATTGTTCCTATTGTGGTTGGCACAATGAATATTTCTGTACTTACAGATTTTGGCAACCATCTTGCAAATGTTTTAAAGTCAAAAAATGCTTTGATTGTAGTAAGCAGTGATTTTAACCATTATGAAGACAATGATACAACGAGATACAAGGATAATTTGGCAATCGAAAAGATTATTTCTCTTTCTCCAAATGAATTTATAGAAACGATTGATAAAAACGACATTTCTATGTGTGGGGCTAACATTGCCTATATAGCTTTAATAGCTTCGTTGAAATTGAATGCTAGTAAGGCAATTTTACTTGAACACAAAACAAGTTTTGATGTTAATGGAGTAAAAGAACAGACAGTAGGTTATGCTTCCATAATTATTCAATGAAGTCTAAAGTATTAAAAGCCCTGCATGATTATCCATTTGCCTTCATCCTAAGTGGTATTTTGAGTGCTTATTTTTTTATTGAAAAAAGCCCACTATTATTTTTTAGTTTAGTAGTATTTGGTTTTGCAATTTTTAGATTAAAACTTATTTTATTAAGCGTAGCTTTAATTGTTCTTGTTATAATATTGCACAAAAGCCAACCAGTACAAGAAAATTTTGAGCAAGATAGTGAGTTTATAGGAAAAATAATATCCGTCAAAGAACATGATAGGTTTTTAAGTGTTATTGCAGAAAGCGAAAGCTCGAGAAAAGTTTTTTTATATGTGCCAAAAAAGTACAAAATCAATGATAGCGGGCGCTATCAATTTTTTGCTAAAATAAAAAGCATAGAGAAATTAAAAGATGCTGAGATGATAGATTATTTAAAAAGTAAACATGTTTATTATTTTGGGTTTGCATATTTTGCTAAGTGTATATCCACAGGCGGCATCTTGGATAATTTTAGAAGAAAAATTATAAACGAAAATTACTATTTTTTAAAAGATCCTCATGATAGGTTAATTGAGGCTGCGGTATTTGGTGATACAAAACGTATCCTTCCTATTATAAATTTATTTAAAAAAACACAAACGATACATATCTTGAGTGTATCTGGCGTGCATATGAGTTTTGCTTTTTCTATTTTTTACATTTTGTTTTTTAAGCTGTTTTCTAATATAAAGTTTTTTTACAGTAGATACAATCTCAAGGTTTTAGCTTCAATTTTTGGTATATTGTCAACATTGATATATTTTAATATCAGTGGTCTTGAGATACCGGCTGTGCGGTCTTTTATTATGGCGCTATTGTTTGTTTTCTCCATTATTTTTGGGTGGCAAAAGAATGCATACAATATACTTTTTTTTGTTGCAACAGTGTTTTTTGTACTGTATGGTTTTGATGTTTTCAGCGATATTTCGTTTGTTTTATCTTTTGTTATGACGTTTTTTGCGATTTATTTTGCCAATGTAGTTATGCGTTTAAAGCTTAAAAAAATATGGGCTTTTTTTATATTTGCTTTATGTATGAGTTTGTTTTCTATACCTCTTTCTTTGTACTATTTTGGCTATATTTCATCAACAAGTTTTATTTCAAACTTAATATTGGACCCATACTTTGGCATGTTAATTATGCCAATGTCATTTTTAAGCATCGTTTTTACATTTCTGCCATATTACATTAAATGGCCATTTTTTGCTCTGTTTGACTTTGTTATAAAAATATACTTTTATATACTAACGTTTTTAAGCAATGCAGCAAAAATTATTTACATAGATTTTACAAGCCAAATAGGCGTTGTTGCGATATATCTTGTGGGTATAGGCTTCGTTGAATTTTTGATATATAAACTTACTGTTTCATCTTTTTCAAAAGCAAGTCTTTCTCTATAGCAAAATAATTATCATTGTTGCTTATTTTAGATAGCGAATCTTTAGCTTGTTCAAACAACCCCAAATGGTAGTAGCACAAAGCTTTTATGTAGTGTATGTAATCAGATGGCCCAAGATAATTTTCCATGCTTTGAACTGCAATAAGGGCTTTTTGATAATTTTTTTCACTAAAGTACACTTCTATTAGTTTTTGCCAATATAGGGCATTTTTATAATCAGAGTACATAATGGCACTTTCTAAATCATTGATGGCCTTTTGTGTTTCTTTTAATGTTAAGAATAAAATAGCACGGTTATAGTATGCTACATCAATATTATGGTACGTTAGTGTATTTATTAGTTTATCAAATATGTCTTTTGCTTGTGAATATTTACCTTCATCATAATATATTACACCCAATTCATTATATGCATCATAATAGTCTTTATCTAGACTGATAGTTTTTTCTAAATATTTCATGGCCTCATTATTATCTTTTTTTAGTTTGTATGCAAGCGCGTATACGAAATAAATGTTAGGGTTTGATGGTTCTAGTTCTTTGGCTTTTTCTAAGTAAGAAAAGGCTTCAGGAAGTTTTGAATAATCTTTATTTACAACAATATTTTTTGCCATATCGCAGTATATTTGAGCCATTTTGTTAGGAGAATTTTCAGAATTATTTGTTTGAACGGTTGCGCAAGATGATATAAAAAACATTGCTAAAGTAAGTAAAAATACAATTTTTTTCATATTTCAATTGTAAATTATAGTCAAATTGTGTATAATTGCAAGCGCAAGATAGATTTTTAAGAGTGGTTTATTATGATTTTAGAACAAGAAAAAAAGTTTTTTATACAAGATATGATAGAAGAAGTTCGTTTGGAGGCTTTTCCTCAAGCTGCAAACCAAATATTAAAACTTTTAAATGATGAGAATGTTAGTATTTTTAATTTATCAAAAGTGGCTTCTCACGATACATATATTGCAGCAACTTTAATGAGGTTAGCTAACTCTCCTTTTTATGGTGTAAAAAACAAAATTACAGATCTTATGCATGCAATATCAATTATTGGACTTGATAGCGTAAAGAGATTGATTTTAACTATTAGCGCAAGATCAATATTTAAAGATTACGATGTCTTTGATAAGCTTTTATGGGAACATATGATTGCTGTTGCGATAATTTCGCAAACAATAAGTTTTAAATTTAATTTGTTTAATGAAAATATAAGCTATGTAGGAGGTTTATTGCATGACATTGGCAAAACTGTCATGTATAAAAGCAAACAAATACATTATAAGTCTATAGTAGAAAAGGTAAATTCAAGCACGAATATGCTTAGCATAAATGCTGAAACTGATGTTTATGGATTTAATCATTGTGATGTGGCAAAAGAAATATTAAATTTATGGAATTTTGATAGCTTGATAGTTGAAGCGGTTTATCTACATCATGATAAAACGTTTACTGAAGGTAATTTAGGAAAGTTGGCTGCCATAATAAATTTTTCTGATTATGTAGCAAACTGGCTTTCTATCGGGAGAGTAAAGCCTTATCGTGAAACACCTTTGCAAAATTTAGAGTCATTTAATTACTTACAAATTCCTATTAACGATATTGAGGCTTTTTTGCAAGAAATTTTAAAAAGGATAGATCTTTTAAGAGATATTTTTTAAGGAGGTTTCTATGAAAACGAACCTTTACACGCAAAGAAACGAAAGGCTTTATTTAAAGAACAAAAAATATAAAGAACCTACTGTTTGCAAGGTATGTGGACTGGTGTTTATTGATGGTATTTGGAAAAAAACCGAGATACCAAAAGGCGAATACTTTGAAGATATATGCCCTGCATGTAAGAGAATAAAAGATAACTATTATGGTGGTATACTGAATTTAAAAAGTGACCTTATTAAGACAAAAAAAGACGAGATGATAAATCTGATGAAAAATAAAGAAAAAGAGAGTGAAAACATTAACCCCTTAAGAAAAATAGGAAAAATTGAACAAATAAGCGACAATGAAATGAATGTTTATACTACATTTGAACATTTAGCTGTTGCTATTGGCAAAGCTATGCAAAGAGCATTTAAAGGCGATTTGGAGATTAAATACAAAGAAAATGACAAAGTAGCAAGGGTTTATTGGACTAAATGAAAATTTTAATAACAGGTGCAAGTGGGTTTTTAGGAAAAAATCTTATTAATTATTTAAGTTCTAAGCACGATATTTGCGGTTTTTCTCGAAGAAAACTTGAAGGTATAGATTATTTTCAAGGCGATATATCAAATATTAATGATTTAGAAAATGCTATCTATACAAAAAAACCAGATGCAATAATACATCTTGCGGGTGCAATAAAAGGTTCTAAAGAAACATTTTACACAACAAATGTGATTGGAGCAAAAAACTTAAGTTACTTAGCTGCAAAGTATAAAATAAAACAAATTGTTTACGTGAGTTCACTTGCTGCTTTTGGTCCATTAGAAAAACAAGAACCCGTATCTTATTATGGTTACACAAAAAGGGTTGCTGAAATAGAATTACTCAAAAATGCGCATGTATACAATCTAGCTATATTGAGACCACCAATTATTTATGGCCCAAACGAGCAAGAAGTCTACAAAATTATCAAATTCGCTAATGTTACTGGCTTGTTTTTAGCAATTGATAATATGCGTTTGAGTTTTATATATGTTGAAGACTTAGTAAAGGTTATTGAAGCAGCGCTTGCAGAACAAACACCTAAAGTATATACTGTATGTGAAAATAACTTTTACGATTTTTTTGAAGTAGCAAAAATTATCGCTCATCACTTAGGAAAGCGCTTGAAGGTAATTACTATTCCAAAAGCGTTTTTGCAATCTGTGAATTTAGTCTTTAAAATAAGCGGTATATTTTTTGATAAAATAAATGAGATCAATGCATATTCGTGGGTATGCAAAAACAATTATCCCACTACAAGTTTTGAAATAAAAAACGATTTATTTAGTGGTATGTATAAAACAATAAGGTGGTATAGAGAAAATGGATGGTTATAGCCCTTTTATTTTCAATGATAATGATGAGTTTCGTGTCATTGATCAGAGGTTTTTGCCAAAATTGTGCGAAGTTAAATTAAACAATATAGATGATACGTGTCAAGCAATTAAAAACATGGTTGTTAGAGGTGCTCCACTTATTGGTATTGTAGCTGCTTTTGGATATTATCTTGCAATAAAAAATGCAACAAGCATTGAAGAACTCCATTTATTATCCGAACATGCTTATTCTTGTCTTATCGCTCAAAGACCCACAGCAGTTAATCTAAAATGGGCTATTGATAGCCAAAAGCGTGTTATTGAAGAAAATGCGTTTTTACCTGTTGAAAAAATTATTAAGAAGGTTAGGGCAAATGCATTTGGTATATATGAAAACCAAAAACAATGTGATGAGCAGATTGCAAGACATGCTACTTGCTTGTTTGATAAAAGGTTACGTATTTTAACACATTGCAATACAGGTAGTTTTGCTACAGGTGGTATTGGCACAGCGCTTGGAATTATCAAATATGCTGCAAAAATGGATTTAGTGGATGAAGTGTATGTTGACGAAACCAGACCATATCTACAAGGAAGCAGAATTACGGCTTTTGAGTTATCAAATGAACGTATTGAGTACAAAATTGTAACGGATAACACATGCGGTATTTTGATGATGAAAAATATGATTGATTGCGTAATAGTAGGCGCAGATAGAATAGCAAAAAATGGTGATGTAGCAAACAAAGTAGGAACGTATTGTTTGGCTTTAATGGCAAAAGCTCATAATGTAAAGTTTTATGTAGCAGCGCCAGAATCTACTATTGACAGAATACTTGACGATTTAAACAGTATTGAAATAGAGGTTAGAGATTCTAACGAGGTATTGAATTTTAATGGAGTTGATATAGCCCCAAAAGGCGCAAGGGCAATGTATTTTGCATTTGATATTACGCCAAACAAGCTTATAGATGCTATTATTACAGAAAAAGGAATAATGCTTCCACCGTTTGAATTATGAGCTATACTATTATTGAAAATATTGACAACATTGTTGTTTTAACATTAAATAGGTATCAAAAAAGAAACGCTATAAATTTAGAATTTGCAGATGAATTAAACGATGCTATATTAAATATTAAAAAAATGGATAGTGTTAGAGCTTTGCTTGTTAAATCTAGTGGTAGTGTGTTTTGCTCTGGTGGTGATATCGATTACTTTGCGACATTGGATTCGAAAGAAAAAGCCCAAAGCATGGCTTACAAGATGCATAGTTTGTTAAATGAGATAGAAAGTTTAGAAATACCAACAATTGCTTGTATAAATGGAAGCGCGCTAGGTGGGGGCGCTGAGTTTATTTTAGCCTTTGATGTAAGGTTTTTATCAAGCGATTGTTTTATACAGTTTAAAGAAACACAAATGGGTGTTACGACTGGTTGGGGCGGTACATTTAGGCTTTTAAATCTTGTAGGTAAAAGCAAAGCCTTAGAGTTACTGCTTAGTGCAAAACCTGTATATGCGCAAGAAGCTTTTAATATTGGTTTGATAAACAATTATTTTGATAAAGAAATTATTTACGATGAAGCTTTAAGATTTTGCAAGAGTTTTTCACAAGAAGATGTAAAGCTTATTAAATCCATAAAATTGCTTCTTAGGCGCTCTAGCGGTTTAAATCGCAATGAAGCTATGGCGATAGAAAGAGATATTTTTTCAGACACTTGGATGCTACATAAAAGACAAATTATAATGGAAAAATTCTTAAAGAGGAAAAAATGAGTATTTTTGATATTTTTAAAAAGATAAAATCTGGTTTTAGTCAGGATATACAAGAAACACAAAACACTAAAGATAAACCCATTACACAAGACTATTTATACCAACTCGAAGAATTGCTTATTACATCTGATTTTGGTGTGGTAGTTACTCAAAAAATCTTGGATGAAATTAATAAAAATATTGGCGGTAGTGTAAAAACCATTCGCGATGCAGAATTTGTCATAAGGGATATACTTTTGAGTGTGCTTGAAAAAGTAGAAAAGCCCCTTTATATAAAAGGTGCGCCATTTGTAATTTTGGTTGTTGGCATAAATGGTTCTGGTAAAACGACAACAATTGGAAAGCTCGCACACCTTTATACAGAAAGAGGCAAGCGCGTGTTGCTTGTTGCGGCTGATACATTTAGAGCAGCTGCAATTGAACAGTTAGAAGAGTGGAGCTATAGAAGTGCTTCTGATATTGTTAAAGCACTATCAAAGACTGACCCAGCAGCTGTAGCCTACGACGGTGTTCATAAGGCAATAGCAAAACGCTACGATGTAGTTTTAATTGACACAGCAGGCAGATTGCATACGCAAAAACATTTAATGGAAGAAGTAAAAAAGATTAAACGCTCTATTGGGAAATTAGGAAACTATCCTAATGAAACACTGCTTGTCTTAGATTCCACAATTGGTCAAAATTCACTTAATCAAGCAAGAGAGTTTAATAGTGCAATTGGCGTTAGCGGTATAGTGTTAACAAAACTTGATAGCACATCAAAAGGCGGTATCATTTTTGCCATTAGCGAGGAGTTAAAAATTCCCATTAGATATATTGGTATTGGTGAAAAAATCGATAGTTTGAGGGCATTTGGAGCAAGGGATTTTATGGAATCACTGCTTAATCCTATAGCTTAAAAGTTCTTTTTTAACTATATACAAACCGATTGGCAAGTATACAATAGTTGATAGAAAAAGGCGGGCCATTGCATCAATTAGGTAGGTTTTGCTGAAATTTATATGCTTTAGTGCTATTGATATAGTAAGTAAAATAAAAAAAATTATTAGAGCCTCTTTTGGAATTTTAAAAGATATATTCCCTATTTTCTTTTTAAAATAATAACTTAATATTGCTAAGTTAACAAAACCTACCACACTCAAACCCAGCGCCAAACCCCAAAAGCCAAACAACAAAGCAGATATAGGAGAAATGATAAGTTTTGCCAAGACTGCAATCATAGCCGCTTTTAGCGGCGTTTTAACATCTTTAATGGCATAAAATGCATTGTTTACTATTCTTAACTGCGAAAAAAACAAAAAACCAAACATGAACATTGTAAGTGCAATATCCGTGTTTATAGTATCTTGTCTTGTAAATTTACCATGCTGAAAAATAATTGTAATTAAATCCTTTCCAAAAAAAACAAAATATAGGGTAATAGGAATGGATAAATTTAAAATAATCTTTAATAAATTATTTGTGTTTTCTACTAATTGAGGCTTTTCTAATTTGCTTAAATGTGGTAGTGTAGCTTGCGATATGGCAAGTACGACAATAGCAAATGGAAGTTGAAACAAAATATTGGCATAGTATAGGTACGATATACTGCCAACTTTTAAGAAACTTGCTATAAAAGTGTCTATCATATCGCCAATTTGTAATACAGAGCCACTAATTGCTGTATAAGACATTAATTTCAAAATTTGCTTTGTCGAATCTTCAATTTTAAATACATACTTTGTAGGAATCTTTCCCCATTTTATGCCATAGTATGAAAAAATCATTTGAAGCAAGCCGCCTAATACCACACCAAAACACAATGTATAAATATGTGGATGTATATATTTATACAAAATAAGCATAGAAGCAATCATGCTAATATTGAGTAAAGATGGAGAAAATGCTCCTACGCCAAATTGATTGTAACTATTCATGATGCCCATAAAACAAATGGCCATTCCTATAAAAAAAATGTAGCTAAAATTTATTTTTACAAGTTCATCAAGCACTTTAATATGTGGGCTTGTAAGTAAACCCGGTGCAGAGATTAAAATCAAGAATTTAGAAAAAATTATGCCAAGTATGGTAAAAATTAGCAATATAGCACCAAAAACCAATATTAAATTGCCAACAGCCGCTTTTGATTTTTCTGGATTATTTTGGTCTATTTTTGATAAAACAGGGACAACGGAAGAATTTACTGCACCTTCACCAAAGATCCTTCTAAAATGGTTTGGTATTTTAAAAGCTACAAAGAACATATCTGTATAAATATCTGCGCCAAAATAACGTGTTATCAAAAAATCTCTTATAAATCCTAAGATTCTTGATAGTATGGTGAAGTAGGCTATTAATTTAATATTTTTAAACATTTTTTTCTATTAGAATTACAAACTCCCCAACAATTTTTTTTTCTTCAAGTTTAAATATTACGTCTTCTAGTTTTCCACGTATGAATTCTTCATAGATTTTTGTCAATTCTTTGGCTATTACAACATACCTATTGCCCAGTGTTTGTTTTATATTTTCAAGTGTTTTTTTTAACCTGTTTGGTGATTCGTATATAATTATTGTAGCATCAAGGTCATACTTTAAAAGCAATTTTGATTGTTTGCTCGTTGATTTTGGCAAAAAACCCAAAAATACAAACTTATCCGTTGCCAGTCCACTTGCTTGAAGAGCACACAAAAAAGCACTAGGACCAGGGATTGGTTCTACCTCATAACCATTTTCTATAAAAGCTTTAATAATTCTATAACCTGGGTCTTGTACTGTAGGTGTTCCTGCATCTGTAATAAGTGCTATTGTTTTACCATTGCGCGCAATATCAAGCGCAAAAGGTATTTTGTTTTGGTAATTGTGATCATTATAAGATACAAGCTCTTTTTTTATATTATATGCAGAAAGTAGTATTTTTGAGTGTCTGGGATTTTCTGCAAAAATAACATCAACAGACTTAAGCGTTTCAACCGCTCTGTATGTAATGTCTTGCAAATTGCCAATAGGCGTGGCAACCACATAAAGTTTTGCATTCATAAATTAGCGAAGAATTGCCTTATTTGATTTATATCTTCACAAGGATTGATTTCATAGCATCTGCCACGCACACAAGAAGGTCCTGCGTTTTGAAAAATTATCGGAGCGATTTTTTTGCAGGTTTTAAGCATTTCTATTGCTATATCCTGGATTTCTTTTTGAGCTTTTTTGCAAGTCCTTAAACTGAAAAAATGTAATAGTTCTCTTGCATTCATAGTCACAACAATATCTGATACCGTGGCCGTTGGTAAAATATAGCGCGCATCTTCTTTTGGAATATTTAAACTTAGTAGCTCTTCATATGATTCCTGAGCTTTTTTAATTAAATCATCAAAAATTTCTTTAGCTTTTTGATGTGATTTTATTCTATCGGGTATAGTGAAATTAGATGCTTTTGTGTACCTGTGAGATTGTTGCGTGAAACTAGCGATTCTGTGTCTAACTAACTGGTGTGATGCAACACGGCTTATGTCCTTTATTAAAAAAGTAAAACTTGCATGTTCTAAAATGGACAAATGGCCTGCTTTAATAATTTTGTTTAATAATCTTTCTTTATCAGTCGTTTTTGATTGATAACAGATTTTTGCGGTTTCAAAGCATATATCGTCTGGGTTTGGTGTGTAATTCAATAATTTTACTTCCATAGGTCACTTCTTAAATATGATAACAGTTTCGTTATCTTTTTGCATATAGTATTGGCTTCTTGCTTTTTGTTCAATAGTAGAATTTGTAACATTTGTGTTTTCCTTTAAGTGTTTTATTTCTTTTTTTTCTTTTGCAATTTCTTTATCCATTTTATCTTTGGTTTGATTGAGATTGGATAGATTAGAGTAATTGTCATAGAAGCTTTTTATCAAAACTCCTATGACAATAATAAAAATTACTATTAATACATTTTCTAAAATTTTACCAAGTTGGGTAAATCGCATTAGATTTTAACTCTTGCTCAATCTCTAATAGTCTATTGTATTTTGCAATTCGTTCTCCTCTATTAACAGAACCTGTTTTAATAAACCCTGAGTTTGTGGCCACAGCTAAATCAGCTATAAACGTATCTTTTGTTTCACCTGATCTGTGAGAAATTACATAGTTATAGCCATTTTCTTGAGCTAAATTAATAACATTAAGTGTTTCAGTTAGAGTTCCAATCTGATTGAGTTTAATTAGTATAGCATTTGCAATACCTCTTTCAATGCCCTCAGAAAATATTTTTTCATTAGTTACAAACACATCATCTCCAACAAGCATTATATGTTCGCCAAGTTCTTCAGTAATTTTTGACCAGCCTTCTAAATCATTTTCTGCCATTGCGTCTTCAATTGAAAAAATTGGATATTTTTCTATAAATTCGCCAAGCAAATTAATTAACTCGTCATTTGACATTTTTTTATTTGAAACATAATAAAAACCATCTTTATAAAATTCGCTTGCTGCTAAATCTAGGGCAATATCGATATCTTCACCTGGAACATATCCTGCTTTTTCTATTGCATCGACCAAATAATTTAGAGGTTCTTCATTCGATTTGAAATTTGGCGCAAAGCCACCTTCGTCGCCAACATTTGTTGAGTATCCATCAGATTTGAGAATTTTTTTAAGCATTTGAAAGGTTTCTGATGCCATTTGCATGGCATTTGAAAAATTTTGTGCACCAACAGGCACAATCATAAATTCTTGAAAATCAATATTATTATCAGCATGTACGCCACCATTTATTACATTGAGCATCGGTATTGGTAGCGTTTTTGCATTAAGTCCGCCAATGTATCTGTAAAGTGGTATATTTAGCTCTCTGCTTGCAGCTTTTGCACAGGCTAAAGAAACAGACAATATTGCATTTGCGCCTAAATTTGATTTATTTTCAGTTCCATCCAGCTGAATAAGTAAATTGTCAATTTCTGCTTGCTCTAATACTTCCATCCCAATTATTTCATCAGCAATTTTATCGTTAACATTTGACACTGCCTGCAATACTCCTTTGCCGTTGTATCTTTGCATGTCGTTGTCTCTTAATTCTAAGGCTTCTTTTGAACCAGTTGATGCACCAGATGGAATTTCTGCTTTACCAATAGCACCGTTTTCTGTTCTGATGATAGTTTTGATTGTTGGGTTTCCTCTTGAATCTAAAATTTCAATTGCATTAACTTCAATTACTGCACTCATGTTACCTCCTAAAATTTAAATATATTGTTTTACCATGTCTTCATAGTTTTTAATTAATGTTTCAACTTCTGTTTGTGATTTAGCATTTGCTTCTATTGTGAAATAAGATTTGTCTTCTTCTGGGTATAACAACACCCAACCTTCTACATCTCTATGATAAATTTTTATACCAAACGCAGTAATTCTATCTGTGTTTTGAGTAATTTCAAATAGTTTTCTCATTACAGTGCCTTTTTTGTCGAATGGACATGGGATCAAAACTTTGCTTTTTGGCGTTGATTCATACATGCTGGCAAATTGAGAAATACTTTTATCCTGCAAACTTAATAGTTCAAGAATCTTTAGTGTGGAATATATGCCATCAAAAAAGTACTGGTAGTCGCTAAATAAAAACCCACCATTTGCATCTGCACTGAAATCAGCTTTAATATTGTATGCATTATACATCAACTCTTTCATTGTAAATGGAGACTCGTAAAACTCTATATTTAGATCATTGCAAAGTTTTTCACACATAAAAGAAGCATTTACCGGTAAAATAACTTTTTTACCCTTTAATTGTTGAGCTTGGAGTAAGATTAAAACTCTTACAGCCTTTTCATTATCTATTATTTCACCATGGTTGTCAACCAAAAAAACTTTTTC
>JABEBW010003656.1_pt1 | contig 32768 bp, 27 predicted proteins | sample 7245961 | NCBI WGS metagenome assembly JABEBW01 (sample SAMN14506364, study PRJNA622280) | hot springs metagenome | biome: hot spring [ENVO:00000051]|acidic hot spring [ENVO:00002120]; feature: spring [ENVO:00000027]|sediment [ENVO:00002007]; material: sediment environment [ENVO:01001048]...
TTTTGCATATACTGTAGGCGGCAAAACCATAAATGGAGCCCCAAAACACGTAGAAAATACAGCTGTTGGCTCTAAAACACCCGCTTCAGTGCCTGCAACTTTAGCAGTATAGCCGCTAATGAAATGATACATTGCTTGTTCTTTGGTAAGTTTCGATACAGGTGGCAAAACGCCAAAAGCATCATATGTAAGCATTATAATATTTTTTGGATGTGGTCCTGTGCCTTCTTTTAAAGCATTAGGTATATAGGTTATGGGGTACGACGCCCTTGTGTTTTCTGTGATAGAATCGTTAAATAAATCAATCCTGCGCGTCTGTTTGTCAATTACTACATTTTCTAATATTGTGCCAAATTTTCGTGTGGTTTCATATATCAATGGCTCATCGTCTTTTGATAGATTAATTACTTTGGCGTAGCATCCGCCTTCAAAGTTAAATACGCCATCATCGCTCCAGCCGTGCTCATCATCGCCAATGAGAAATCGCTCAGGATCAGATGACAAAGTGGTTTTGCCAGTGCCAGATAAGCCAAAAAAAATAGCAACATCCCCGCCTTTGCCTAAATTGGCGCTTGCATGCATGCTCATAATGCCTTTTAGTGGCATAAGATAGTTCATTACACTAAAAATTGATTTTTTAATCTCACCAGAATAACCACTTCCCCCTATTAAAACGATATTTTTTTCAAAATTTAGCAGAACAAATACTTCACTTCTTGTGCCATCTATTTCAGGTATTGCTTTGAATTCTGGTGCAGCAATTACAGTAAATTCTGGTTTAAATGTTTCTAATTTTTTAGGATCAAGTTCTCTTATAAACATATTTCTTGCGAATAATGATTGCCAGGCAAGCGTAGATATTACCCTAATTGGCAATCTGTATCTTTGGTCTGCGCCTGCATAGGCATCCATTATGTAAAGTTCTTTTTGTTGAAGATAAGCTGCAACTTTCTTGTAAAGATTATCAAAAGCTTCTGGAGTGATTTCTTGGTTTTCTTTGCCCCACCATATGTGTTTTGTGCTTGGTTCTTGTTTAATAATAAATTTATCTTTTGGTGACCTTCCAGTGTATTTACCACTTTCTACAATCACTGGACCCATATGGGCTAGAATGCCTTCTTTGTTTTCAAGTATTTTTTCAACCAAGATAGGTGTTGGTAAGTTCCTATATACCGTTTTAAAATTAGTTATTTGCAAGTCTTGAAGTTGCTTAACTAAATCCATACTTTAACCTCCAAAAAAAATATAATTGCATTTTAACATATGATAGTTAATTTGTAAAATTTTATATACTGTTTGACAAAAAAACAATAAATCAATACAATGTTGCATGATTGGGAGATCGTCTAATGGTAGGACCGCGGACTCTGGATCCGCTAGTGGAGGTTCGAATCCTCCTCTCCCAGCCAAAGATGCAAGGCCTCATCGTCTAGCGGTTAGGACACCGGCCTCTCACGCCGGTAACGGGGGTTCGATTCCCCCTGAGGCTACCAAATATTAATTTTTTATATTCAAATTTCTTTAAAAATCAAAAACCAGATGACATAAAAAGCTCTTCTCTAATTAGAGAAGCTAAATCGGCTATTGTTGATTTTGTGGCTACTAACTTTGCAGATTCAATTGAGCTTATACTATTTATGTTAGTGTTTGCAGGTGCGCTATAGTTTGTGGAACTTGTTAATACTTTGTCAAATATAAGTTTTTTGCCATTTTTAGCAATTAATGAGAGTTTTATAGAAATGTTGCAACTGTAAGTTGAGGCAAAACCACTTGCATTGTATGAAGATGGCACAGCTGAATAAGATATGATTTCTGTTTTGATATAAGCTTGAGCGTTAGATTTATTTGATACGATTGTGACATTTGGTTCAAGCTTTAGATCCTCTATTATTGCATTTTTCAATATAATGCTCAAATTGGGCTCATATGTCGAATTTATTGGGTTTTCTATATACACTGTATTAATGTTGTCTGGCAAGTAAGAATTATCAGCGCTCAATTTGTACCCACAAGAACTTATTAAAGATAAAAGAGTTAAGCTAAATATAATAAACACAAACTTTGTGCGCATATTCATATTGATATTAAAATACTTTTTTCACAAAAAGTCCAGAAAATTTTTTGATTTTTCTTGGGTTTGCCAAATTGCATACATATTGATTTAAAAAGTTGATTGACTTATAATAGCCGCGTGTATAAAAATGAAAGTTCAAATGACATATTAGAAGTCTTTAAAGAATCTGATTTTCCGCATGTTCAATTAGCACAGGCTAGCGCAGGTTCAGGAAAAACATATTTATTGACACAGAAAATTGTGCAATTTTTGCTTTCAAAAAACATACAAAACAATAAAATAAATAACATAGTTGCTATTACATTTACAAAAAACTCAACGAATGATATTAAAAATAAAACCTTAGAATGGTTTAAAAAAATACATTTAGACATGCTTGACGATAAGCAAAAAATGCAAATAATAAATATAACTGGTTTAGATGACAATGAATTAATAGAGCAATCATCTTTGTGTATTGAAGAGATTTTAGATAATTACAATGATTTAATTTTGACAATAGATAGCTTTCTTACAAAAATACTATACGCAAGCGCAGTCGAGTTAGGGTTAAACCCAGATTTTGAGGTTGATGTAAGTTTAGAAAATATCATTGATCACGCTTTTAGCGAATTTTTAGAAAATGCAGATAAAAATAGCTTGATAGAGGTTTTACGTCTTCTAAATGAGAATTCTAGTTCATTGATTGATTTTCAGGTTGTTAAATCAATAAAATCAGATTTGAGCTATCTACTTGATCAAGAATCATCTTATAAAAAAACATTTAGTTATGACAAAAAAGCATTGGATAATTTAAAATCAGAACTTGAAGAAACGGTTAATTCTACAATAAACTTATTAGAACTCTTTGATGGATGTGACATTAGAAATCACACAAAACCCGAAACTATCAATAAACTAAAGACCTATTTAAAGGAAAGAAATTTTCTTTATATTGTATCTAATAAAATAAGTTTTCCTTATAAAGATAAAGATGCAAAAGCCACATGGGACGAATGTTACAATACAATAATGAAAAAACTCTATGATATTGCAAAAGTAAAATATTTACCTTATCTCAAGCTATTTGAAGAATTCAAAAGCCATATTATTAAAACATACAATATATTAGGCAAAACATTTTTGCAAGATGCAAACAAGCGTATTATCTTTCTATTTAATGAAGGTTTTGTGCCAACAATATATTATACGATTGGAAGCTATATTTACCATTATTTAATTGATGAATTTCAAGATACATCAAATATACAGTGGGAAATTCTAAAGCCCTTAATAGAAGAATCACTATCAAAAGGTGGCTCTTTGTTTGTTGTTGGCGACTTAAAACAGGCAATATATGGTTTTAGGAAAGCAGATTTTGAAGTTATGAAGAATTTAATAGAGAACTCTGCTAATATTTTTCCTCAAAGTAAGTATATAGAAAAAATACTTAATTTAAACTATCGCTCATTTGAGCACATTGTTAATTACTCTCAAACAACGTTTAAACAGTCATTGAAAGATGTTATAAAAGGAGTCAATGATCCTATTGGTTATTTATCTTTTGAGCAAAAACCAATTGATGAGCATTTAAATAAAGGGTATGTAGAAACTAAAATATTTGCTTGTGAAAACGAAGAAGGCATAGATAGTATTAGGGAAAGTTTACTGCAAACTATTAAAGATTTGATTAATTGTGGATTTAGATATGAGCAGATAGCGATTTTAGCTCGCACAAATGCAGAAATTAACACCATAAGTGGCTGGCTATTAGAAAATAACTACACGGTGCTTTCTTCAAGCGCAAGCGATATACGCCAAAGAAAAATTATTAACGAAATATTTGCGTTTTTAAAATTTTTGAATAACCCAAGTGATTACCTTAGTTTTGCGACATTTATACTTGGTGATGTCTTTCATTGTTTGGTTGAAAGAAATAAGATAATGGATTTTTTATTAGAAAATGTGGGTGCTCAAATGCTATATATAAACTTCAGAAAATATTTCACTGATATTTGGAAGTTATACTTTAAGGATATTTTTAACACTATAAGCTATGTACCTTTATATGAGCTTTTAATTAATATTATCAAAACATTCAATATTGATAAAAATTTTGAACAAGAAAGCCATTATTTGAGTTTTTTGCTTGATAGAGTTATTGAGTTAGAACAAATTGGTATTAATGATTTGAGTGCGTTTATTGACTATTTTGAAAAATCAACATTTAGCCAAAATACATTTTCTTGCGAATTTTCAAATACTCAAAATGGCATACAATTGCTTACTATACACAAAGCAAAAGGTCTGCAGTTTGACGTCGTGATAAATGTATTAGATGCCAATAAAAACTATGCACTAAACCCTACAAAAAGACAAAAGTCTAATAATCAATTTGTTTTTGAATTAGACAATAGATTGGACTTGCTGTATATTACAAAAGAGTTCAGGCAAGATGATACATTATCTGACATATACAATAAAGCTGTGTTAAAAGACAATATAGAGGATTTTAACGTGCTTTATGTTGCGCTAACGAGAGCAAAAATGCAAATGTACAATTTTATTTACTATAACAATAAAACGAAAAATGCCCAATGTACACTTGAAAGCGTAACAGTTGGCTCAAAACAAGACTCAATACCAAAACAGTCATTATATTGTGATAATAACAACCAAAATTTTGTGCCATTTAGTATTAATTACAATAAAATTATAAATGAGTCGAGCAGTTGGACGATAAAGCGCTTAATTGATTCTAAAAGAGGTGAAATTTTTCATGAAATTCTCTCATATTTAAAGTATGAACAAGATTTTGACAATCTTAATTTCTTGATTGAAAAGTACGCTAAATTTGTTGATGATAAGCAAGAGGTAGAGCAAAAAATTCTTTCTATACTGCAACATAATGATTTAAAAAGGCTTTTTAGTCGCGATAATATAGTTTTTACAGAAAAAACCTTCATTGACAAACATGGCAATATTTTTAGGATGGATAGGGTTGTAATTGAGCCAAACCAAAATGTATACGTTATAGATTATAAAACGGGTGAATTTTCTAAAAAAGAAATCGAAGATTACACATCGCAAATTTTAAACTATATTCAGTTTTTAAGAGATATCTATAAAGACAAAAAAGTGTTTGGTATATTGTACAATATAGATAAAAAAGAGGTTATAAAGATTGCCTAAAGCATATATATTGGACAAATCTCAAAACTTAGTAGAGTTTTTATCAGATTTAATTGTAGATCATAATTTGGAAAACACAACTGTAATATTTCCAAATAGAAGGCCCACGCTGTTTTTGGCCAAATCTTTAGCTAACAAAAAACACACTGCTTTAGACTCAATAGAGCTATTTTCCATTGATGATTTTGTTGACTACATTTATAAAAATACAAGCAATGTTATTTATCCAAAAATTTCTTCACTTGAAGGCGTATTTTTGCTTTTTGATATAAACAAAAAAATCCGTATGATAGATATTGATAGCATTGACCAGTTTTGGTCGTGGGGTTATAAGTTTTTTTCTGATTTTGAAGAGTTATATTTAGAACAAGTAGATGTAAAAACAATTGACTATCTAATCCAAAATAACCTGCCAAATGACTTATTAAACTTTCCACAAAGGATATCAAAGTTTTCTCAAATGTACAGTGAATTTTATTCGCTGATAGAAGAAAAAGGCTTTACAACGCGCTCAGTTAGGTACAAAATAGCATCAACCTCACAAGCGTATAAAGAAAATATAATCTTTGCAGGTTTTTATGATTTAACAAGAAGAGAACAAGCATTATTTGCAAATATGTTAAATGTGCAAAATGGTTTTTTTGTATCAAAAAAAGGTCCAAAAATCAAAGATTTATTAAAAAAACTCCAAATAAAAGACGTTGAAGAATCAGAAAATTTTAAAAAAAGTGTTTCTTACCATTTTATCAAAGGTTTATATTTACACAATGAGGTACTTAAGTTAAAAGAATTAAAAGATTCAATAAATGGTTTTAGAGATGATGATTTAATTGTGCTCTCAAGCGAGGTTTATCTTTTTCCAATAATTCATCATTGTTTGGATCCAAAAACCGATACGTTTAATATTTCTATTGGATACCCTCTATCTAGAACGCCGATTGTATCTTTATTTGAAGCGCTTTTGTCACTCCATAAAAATAAACAAGGCGAGATTTACTTAAAAGACTACTTAAGCGTGATGTTGCACCCATATATTAAAAGCTTAAGTCTAAACGACAAAGATTTTATTGTTAGAATATTTGCATACACTGCAAAAGAGCATTTTTCAAATACGGGTATTTCAATCGTGTCGCTTACCGATTTAGAAAGTGATGAAATAATTACAAAAACTATAGAAAAACTTAAATTAGCAGGTTTTGAGGTTTCGCATTGCAAGCTAAATGATTTTTTAAAGCTTATTCATAAATATATCATAACCAGTTTTTTAGATATAAAAAATATTGGCGATTTTTTAAATAAAGTAATAGATTTTATTGGTTTTTTGCAAGAAAGCTCAAGCGTTAAGCTACATCCAATTGAATCAAAATACATTGAAGGCGTATTGCAAAACCTGCTTGAGCTATCTAGCTTTAGTATCAAAGATTACAAACTTGATAACATCGTTAGCTATTTTAATTTGCTAAAGAACTTTATCCAAACCAAACATATTGCATTTCCATCTGAACCCATGAAAGGCTTTCAAGTATTGGGAAATCTTGAAACGCGAAATCTCACATTTAAACGTATTTTCTATTTGGGCGCAAATGAAGGTATAATACCAGCCTCCCATAAGCAAGATACAATATTAACAGATGATATAAGAAAATTTTTGGGACTTTCGACATCAAAAGATAGGCTTGATATGCAAAAATACAATTTTTCTAACCTCATACAAAGTGCTAGCGAAGTGTATTTTTTTTATCGCACATCTGAAGATAGAAGTAAATCAAGATTTTTAGAGAGCATCTTTTGGGATATTCAAAGGCAAGAAAAAAGCTTAGATGTACCAAAAGAAGAAGACGCCATCTTTCAAGTTACATTTGCTCAAAGCAAGCCTTTTAACATCGAAAATACACAAAAAGTAAAGCAAATCCTAAGCAGCGACAATTTTTACTTTACACCTTCAAATATTGATGATTTTTTGTATTGCAAGGCAAAATTTTATTTTTCTTCTATTTTAGGACTAAGGCCATTAATTGATAATAGCGAGGAATTAGTTCCAACAAAAGTTGGAGAACTGACGCATAAACTTTTTAAAGAATATTTTGATCGCTTTAAAAACAAGCTCTACAAACCAAAAAATATAGATGTTGAATTAGAAACACTATACAACATTATGGATAAACAAAACCCAAAACCTTCAAAAACTATATGGCTACAAATACAACAAATTAAATATGCCATAAAAAGATTCTTTGAACGCAATACAATAGATGAAAGATTAATAGTAGATTTGGAACATACAATACAAACACAAATCTCAATTGGCGACATACAAGTTAAACTAAAAGGCAGGTTGGATAGATTGGACCGTTTAAACAACAATACATTTGTCATTATTGACTATAAGACAGGTAATTTGAAAAAAATAGACACAGACTTTTTGCCTACGCCAGATAATAGGCCTGATTGGCTAAAAAAAATAGAGTCATTTCAAATGCCTATATACTCTTTACTTGTAAGCAAAAAATACAATCCAGACAATTTAATTTTTGAGTTTTGGAGTTTTAAAGACTCGCAAATTAAGACATATCAAATAAACAATGATTTATTAGAAGCTTACGAAAAAGCGTTAAAAATCATTATTGAAGAAATTTACTCATGCGATTATTTTGAGTATACGCAGGAAAATATCAAAGAAATGTGCGCGCATTGCCCTTATAAAACCATATGTGCTCGCCATTTTATAACAAAAAATTGGTAGCTATAGCCTCATTTGCAAAAAGCTACAATATAAGTTGTTTCTATGCCGTTTTTGGTGCCAAATAGTTTTTCATAAATATTACAAAACTCAAAAAATTTCGATTTAGCACACAAATGCGTATGGGCAGTGTATCGTGCGCCACTTTTCTTATGCGCGTAAAGGAAGTCTTTTACGCTTTTGTAATATATGGTATATTGTTTTGTCGAACAATTAAAACCCAGATTTTCATAAAAATCTTTATCTTTTAAATCCAAAACGCTTCCAAAACCTGTAATTTTTGAGACTTCTTGCATTTGATAAAATGTGCCTTTTAAAAAAACACTAAAAAAGAAGTTTTTCTTATTCTTTAATAAATTTTTGAGTTTATGTATTGAAGTCTGAGGGTCAATAAACCACTGAAAACATGATGAACTTATAATCAAATCAAATGTATTTTCTTTAAACGGTATATTTTCTGCATCTGCAACTATACAGTGCTTTGTTGTGTGGTTATGTTTAAAAGTTCTCGCCATTTGTAAAGACAAATCAATGCCTATGTAATTTAAATAACCAAAATTTACCAAATTAGAGAGCTTGCCATCGCCAACGCCTACTTCAAGAACATTCTCATAAAAATCCCCATTAATAGTTTTTGCTAACGTATATGCAATTTCATGTTGAAGCTCGCTAAAGTTTGGGTATGTAGAAGAAGCGTTATCAAAGGAACGTTTAATGTATTTTTTTGATAGCAAGCTCAATTTTATCCTCGCTAATAAAGTGATTTGAATCTACCATCATTGTATTTTTGCAAATATCAAAACAAGCATTGTTTAACTTTAAAAAGTCTTTTTGCGCACATAAGCAAAAATAATTATCTTTTTTTTCAAATGACTCTACTTTTGAAACTTTTAAAAACTCTAAACCGTCTTTTAGGCTATCGGGTATATCTTTATTGTACGCTTTTGCTCCAATGTTTGATAAAAATTCATTAATTACCTTCATCTTATCCTTTTCAAACGCTAAGATCATTCTATCAATAACCCTTTTATTTACATAATCACAAAAATACAAAAAAGGTGTTATCAATAAAACTTTTTTTGCTATTACATGCTTTGAATACTTTAGTATTAAATGCGCCCCCAAAGACCAGCCAATTAATATTTCGCTTTCCATACTAATAATATCTGGCGTCTGGTTTGGAAAAAAATCGACAAATGGCACAAAAAAATCACATACATTTGGTAAATAATCAAAAATTTCTCGAAATCCACCCCAACCAGATATAAATGTCATATTACATTACCCAAATATCTAAAAGCGTCTTTTATAAACTCAAGTTCGTTTTTATCAATGTCTGCCCTAAGCGATATCCTAAGCCTTGACGTATTATATGGCACAGTTGGTGGCCTTATTGCGCCCACGAATATACCCTTTTCTAAAAGTATTTTTTGAGCTTTTAGAGTTAGTTCATTGGTTTTTAAAATTACTGGTATGATTTGTGAGATTGAGTTTCCAACATCAAGGCCCAAACTTTTTAAAAAAAGCCTTAATTCATCAGCTATTGAAAGCAGTTTTTTGCCAACTAATGGGTTTTGCATGATATAGTTTAAGCTTGAAAGATTTGCGCCAATAACGGATGGGGGTAAGGCAGTTGAAAATATAAAGCCCCTCGCATTATTTATAAGGTAGTCAATTACAAGTTCGCTAGATGCAATATAAGCACCAAAGCTTCCAAAAGCCTTAGAGAATGTACCCATATGGCAGTGAATATCGTTTTCAACATGTTCGCAAAAAGCGTATCCCCTGCCCTCTCCAAATATACCACTTGCATGTGCCTCATCAACAATTACAAATGCATCGTATAGCTTAGCTAATCTTACAATCTCTTTTAAGGGTGCGCCATCGCCGTCCATACTAAATATGGTATCTGTAACAATTATCTTATTTGCTGTTTCTTTTTTAAGCAGTTTTTCTAGCATTTCCATATCGCAGTGTGCGTATCTGTAAAATTTTGCTTTGGATAGTATTATGCCATCAATAATACTTGCATGGTTTAGCTTGTCACAAAAAATTGTGGCGTTTTTAGATAAGCTTTGAATTAGTGTCAAGTTTGCAACATAGCCACTATTTAAAACTAGAGCCTTTTGCGTATGTTTAAATTTAGCCAGTGTTTGTTCTAGTTTATCGTATATTTCAAAATTACCGCTAACTACCCTAGAAGCGCCAGAAGAGCAACCATATTGTTTAATAGCTTCAATTGAGCCTTTTTTGATTTCCTCGTTATCAGCAAGGCCTAAGTAGTTATTTGATGACAAATTTAAACATTTTATATCATTTAGTTCTATAAATTTTTTTGCGTGGTTGCTTATAGGTTGTATGGTTCGGTATTGTTGATTGTTTTTTATATGTTCTAAATTTTCTTTGAGCGAATCCAAAATACTCATTTTAAATTGTTAATGTACATAAATTAACATATTGACAATAAATCTATTTACACTAATATTAAAGTAATGTCAAGTTTTTTAAGGAGGTTTTATGGAGTATCCCATTTGGCACCCTTGTTCTCAAATGAAAGACTATGAAAAAAACCCGATAATCCGCATAAAGAATGCAAAAGGGGTATACTTGTATGATGATAGAGGAAATTCCTATATTGATGGCATTTCTTCATGGTGGGTAAATCTATTTGGTCATTCAAATGAGCGCATCAACAACGCAATAAAAAGTCAATTAGAAATCTTAGAACAGGTTATTTTTGCAGGTTTTACACATGATAAAGCATTAGAGCTAAGCGATAAGTTATTGCAGATTGTTCCGCAAAATCTTAAGAAAATATTTTTTGCAGAAATCGGTTCGTCTGCTGTCGAAATTGCTTTAAAGATGAGCCACCACTATTTCAAAAACATGGGCCTTCAAAATAAACGCAAGTTTGTGTATTTAGAAAATGGCTATCATGGAGAAACTTTAGGCGCTTTATCTGTTATGGGCGAGCCTTTGTATAAAAAAGCCTATGAAGATATATTAGTAAAAAATATTATGGTAAGTTTCCCGCATTGTTTTCGCTGCCCTTTTGGCAAAACAAGGCATAACTGCAATTTGGAATGTTTTAATTTTATGCAAAAAACGCTTGAAGAAAATGCTGAAGACATAGCTGCTGTTATAGTAGAGCCGCTTGTTCAATTTGCTGGTGGTTTTAAAATGTATCCAGCTTTGTATCTATCAAGATTAAGGGAGTTAACGCGAAAACTTAATATACATTTAATATTAGATGAAATAGCTACAGGCTTTGGCAGAACAGGTACTATGTTTGCACTTGAACAAGCAAACATTGAACCTGATTTTTTGTGTTTATCTAAAGGCATAACAAGCGGCTACTTACCATTATCTGTAACACTTACAACAAATGATATTTATTATGCATTTTATTGCGATTGGAAAGATGGAAAAAGTTTTTTGCATTCACATAGTTTTGATGGCAATGCTTTGGCTTGCGCTGCTGCGTGTGAAACACTAAACATATTTAAGGAAGAAAATGTATTGGATAGCAATAAAAAGAAATATGCACTTATGAGGCAAATAATAGAATATTATTTTAAAGATATGGATTTTGTGGGTGAGATAAGGCATACAGGTTTTATAAGTGCAGTTGAGTTTGTAAAAAATAAAGATACAAAAGAACCTTTTGATCCATCAATAAGATTTGGTTTTAAAATTTATAGAAAATCGCTGGGAAAAGGCGTTTTGCTTCGAAATTTGGGCGATATTTTGTACTTTTTGCCACCATATATAATTAGTGATTCAGAAATCGAAAAGCTTATCTTTAGTGCATATTTAGCTACAAAAGAGGTGATAGATGAAAATATTTGTTAGTGGTACAAATACTGATGTGGGCAAAACTAAATTTTGTGCATTATTAGCTAAATATTACGCAAATATGAATAAAGATGTAATGTATACAAAAATTATACAGACAGGCTACCCCCAAGATGATGATGCAAAGATAGTATTTGATGTTTCAAATGTAGAAGTTCAAACATTGCTGTATGGAAAACCACCTGTAGCGCCATACTATCTGTATGAAAAATTTCCTATCGATTTTGTAATAGATAAGATAAATAAAAGTAAGGCCAGTGTGAATATAATTGAAGGATCTGGAGGTTTACTTGTGCCATTGGATAGGACGCATACATTTGCTGATGTTGTTAAAAAACTTGAGGCGGAGTTAATTATTGTTGTTCCAAATAAGCTTGGGTGCATTAATGATACGCTATTAAATTTACACTATTGCAAAAGTGTTGGTTTGAATTTAAAAGGTTTTGCTTTAAATAATTACTTTGCAGGCGATTATGACAATTTTAATGCATTACAGGATTTGACAAATGGCAGTTTGAGATATAAATTTAGAGATGAATTGGAGGTCTTATGATTTTTCCTAAAACTCGCCCAAGAAGGTTGAGAAAAAACCAGTACATTCGCGATATGGTAAAAGAAACACAGCTGAGTGTTAACGATTTTATCTACCCTATATTTGTTACATACGAAAAAGAGAAAAAACCCATTTCATCTATGCCAGGCATCTATCAGCTGCCAATAAGCGAAGCAAAAAAAGAAGCTAAAGAAGCTTTTGATCTTGGCATAAAAGGTGTAATTTTATTTGGGATACCCCAAAAAAAAGATGCTCTTGGAAGCTGCGCGTACGATGAAAATGGCGTTATAGTTAATGCAATAAAAGAAATCAAAGATTTTATACCAGAGCTTATATTGGCAGCTGATGCTTGTTTTTGCGAGTATACAAGTCACGGCCATTGTGGTGTGGTAGATAACAATGGTTATTTGTTGAACGACGAGACGCTGGAGCTTTTAAAGAAAGAAGCTTACGTATATGCAAAAGCGGGAGCAGATATCATTGCCCCTTCTGGCATGATAGACGGCATGGTTAAAGCCATTAGGGATGCGTTAGATGAAAACAACTTTAAAGATACAATAATCATGGCTTATTCGGCAAAGTACGCTTCTTCATTTTATGGTCCATTTAGAGAAGCTGCAGAATCTGCACCAGCATTTGGCGATAGAAAGTCCTACCAAATGGATTATTCAAATGCATTTGAAGCGTTAAAGGAAATTGAGCTTGATATCAATGAAGGCGCAGATATCATTATGGTAAAGCCAGCATTAAGCTACCTAGATGTCATCAAAATGGCAAAAGAGCGTTTTGCCTTCATGCCACTTGCTGGCTACAGCGTAAGCGGAGAGTATTCTATGATTAAAGCGGCTGCTAAACTTGGTTGGATAGATGAGAAAAAAGTAATAGATGAAGTACTGACTTCAATTAAAAGGGCCGGCTGTGATATCATAATAACGTATTTTGCAAAAGAGTGGGCGAAAAATAATAGTTAATGAATATAAAAATTATAGAGGAGGTTTTAGAATGAGGTATTTCAAAAAGTTGTCATTGTTATTTGTTTTGTTGTTATTTTTAAGTGTTAATGCTTATGCTCAAAATGTTTCACTACCTGCTTTTACACCTATTGCAGAAAAGGTTTTGCCAGCAGTTGTAAACATCAGTACTACTCAAGTTGTTAAAGGCAGTGTAAATCCTTTCGGCGAAATGTTTTCGAATAGTCCATTTAGCGATTTTTTTAAGCATTTTTTCCAAGGCTATACTCAAAATTACAAAGCTCACTTTTTAGGTTCTGGTTTTATTATTTCAAGTAATGGGTATATTTTGACAAACTATCATGTGGTTAAAAATGCCACAGACATTAATGTTACGCTTAATACAAATGAGATTTATAAAGCAAAAATCATAGGTTACGATCCAGAGGTTGATATTGCTCTATTAAAGATTAATCCAAAAAGACCATTGCCTACTCTTGAATTGGGCGATTCTAACAAAATGCAAATAGGTCAGTGGGTTTTGGCCGTAGGCAACCCATTTGGACTAAGCGGTACTGTTACTTCTGGTATAATCAGCGCAAAAGGAAGGGTTATTGGCGAAGGTCCATTTGATCACTTTATACAAACTGATGCTGCAATTAATCCTGGCAACTCTGGTGGTCCGCTTGTAAATATGGACGGTAAGGTTATAGGTATGAATACAGCTATCATTGCTTCTGGACAAGGTATTGGTTTTGCTATACCATCTGACACTATTAAAGATGAATTGCCTTATTTAATGAAAGGCGAAGTGCCAAAAAGAGGTTGGCTAGGTGTGGGTATACAATTATTGACACCAGAAGTAGCAGATTTATTGAAATTAAAAAGTTTAAATGGCGCTGTTGTAAATGAAGTATTTAAAGATTCTCCTGCTGCAAAAGCTGGAATAGAGCCCGGTGATGTTATAGTATCAATGAATGGTAAAAGCATTTATGCACCAGATTTACCATACGATATAGCATTTACAAAACCAGGAACAAAAGTTGAGTTAGGTATTATTAGAGATGGTAAAGAAATTTACAAAACCGTTATATTAGGTCAGCGTCCTCAAAAAGAAAATCAAGAGCAATTGGAAACCACACAGCCTTCTACTTCAAGCAGTAGTTTCAATACGCAGTATGGATTTAATATTGCTTCAATTAATCCCAATTTAGTTAAAATATACAATTTAAAAGAAAATAAAGGTGTCGTTATAACTTCTGTTGACCCAAATTCTTTTGCAGCTTTAGCAGGCATTAAGCCAGGCGATGTAATTATAAAACTTGATAATAAAAATGTATATTCGCTTGAAGATTTTAAAAATATTCTAAAGCAAGCATCAAGTAAAAACGTTATTAGTATGTTGCTAAAACGTGGTGAGGCTACGTTATTTGTTACAATTCAAAAAGGATAGCTATTTCTTAAAGGGGGTTGCCATTAAACAAGGCTCTCCCTTTTTTTAGGAGCAATTTATGGATATTAATGAAAAACTAGAAGATATTGTTGGCCAAAGCATAGATAAAGCTGTTCAATTAGATGAATTTAAGGGCAAGAAAAATATCGTTTTATATTTTTATCCAAAAGATAATACGCCAGGTTGTACAAAAGAAGCATTAGATTTCAATGCGCATCTAAAAGAGTTTGAGTCACTTGATACAGTTGTTATTGGTGTGAGCATAGATTCTGTTGAATCCCATAAAAAATTTATTTCTAATTACGATTTAAAATTTTGTCTAATTAGCGATAAAGATAAAAAATTAGTTGAAAAGTTTGGTGTAATAAATGAAACTAGCAAAAGAGGCTCTGCCAAGCGCACGACATTTTTGATTGATAAAAACCAAACAATTCGTTATGTTTGGCACAATGTAAAAGTTGCCAATCATGTGCAAAGCGTAATAGATAAAATTAAAGAGCTCAAGTTAAATTAATTATTACTGCTTCTTCATTACAATCGGGAAATAAAGGACAATTGATGCAGTCTTGCCATATCTTTTTCAACGGTAATTGTTTTTTGTCAATTAATTGAAAACCTACTTTTTGAAAAAATTCAACCTGCGTTGTTAGTGCAAATACTTTGTGAATGCCAAGTATTCTTGCTTCTTCTAATTCTTTTTCAATAAGTTTTCTGCCTAACCCTTGTTTTTGGTAGTTTTCATCTATTGTAATTGTGCGAATTTCAGCTAAATTTGGGTAAAAAATGCGCAAACTGCTGGTTGCTATTACTTTCGAGCCATCTTTTACAACGATAAATTCTCTTATGCGCTCAGCTATATCCTCTATAGGTCTTGGCAGTACGATGTGCGTTTTTACGTATTTATCAATTAGAAATTTCATTGAATCACAATCTGCAATAGTTGGTTTTACAATCTCAATCATAATCTCACCTTAAGGGCTTGGGCATGCGCATATAAACCTTCGTACTCAGCAAATTTAATTGCATATTCAGCATCATTTTTCATTGCCTCTTTACTGTAGTGTATAATGCTGCTTTTTTTAAGAAATGTTTCTGTTGTTAGCACACTTGAAAATTTTGCAGTCTGGGCTGTTGGTAGTGTATGGTTTGGCCCTGCAACATAATCGCCTAGTGTTTCACATGAGTAATCACCAATAAATATTGCACCGGCATGTTTAAATGAATTCATAAACATATATGGGTCTTTTAAGTGAAGCTCTAAATGTTCTGGTGCAATTTCATCAATTATTTGACCTGCTAATTCTCTTGTTGTTTTGATAAACAATGCGTTATTGATTGATTTTAGCGTTATGTCTTTTCTTGGTGAGTTTTGAGCTAGTTCTATGAATTTTGCACTAATGCGCTCAATACATTCTTCATTAAAACTTACGTAATACACCTTTGCATTAATATCGTGCTCTGCTTGGGATAGTAAATCGTACGCTGCATACATATTTTCACAATTATCAGCTACTATCATTACTTCGGATGGTCCTGCAATGGAATCTATGCCTACATCGCCAAAAACTAACTTTTTGGCTAGCGCAACGTATATATTGCCAGGTCCTGCTATCACATCAACTTTTGGTATGCTTTGTGTACCATAGGCAAGTGCTGCTATAGCTTGTGCACCACCAACCTTAAACACATTTTTTATATTGTATAATGTTGCAATATATAATAACAGAGGGTTTACAAAACCACCCTGCGAAGGTGTACAAATAAAAATTTCATCAACGCCGGCAACGTAAGCTGGAATTATAGTCATGAGTGCAGTAGATGGGTAAAACGCTTTGCCACCTGGAATATAAAGGCCTGCTTTTGAAACGCTAGTTATACGCGTACCCAAAATAACGCCATTTTTCTCAATCATACAGGTTTTTGGCAAAAAAGACCTATGGAAATCTTCAATCTTTTCCTTTGCATATAAAATAACTTCTTTTTGACTTGAATCAATTTGATTAGCAGCATTTTCAAATTCTTCTTCACTGACTTTTATATTTTCTTTGTTTGCCTTAAAATTATCAAATTTATATGTATACTCAAATAATGATTCATCCTTTTTTTCTCTGATATCTTTTATGATTGTTCTAACAATGTTTTCTTCATTTTCATATTGGTCTTTTTTTAAAAAATCTCTCAATTTAGATAAATCTAAAACTGTGTTTATTTCCAAAATATTCATATCTATTTCTCCCTTATGGTTTGTAAGATTTTGTAAGCTATTTCTTTTTTACTAGCAAGCCCAATATGCTCTACAGTGCCATCCTTAAAAATTATGTTTACTTCGTTGTTGGGACTTCCAAAACCTATGTCCTTTCTTGAGACATCGTTTAATACAATAAATTCTAGGCCTTTTTTATCTATTTTAGCTTTGGCGTTTTCGAAAAAGTCGTTTGTTTCTGCTGCAAATCCTATCAGTTTAATATTGGGATACTTTTCTTTGATGTATTTTGATATATCTGGATTTTGCTCTAGCTCTAGTACAAGTGTGTCTTTATTTTGACGCTTGATTTTTTTGTCGTGAATAGTTCGGGATTTAAAATCAGAAACTGCTGCTGCCATAATTACATATACATCTTGGCCGTGTATCTCAATTTGGTGTAAGATTGCATTCAACATTTCCATTGCAGTTTTTACATTTATGCCTTTAACGCCGTATGGTGTTTTGAGATTTGACGGACCGCTGATTAAAATCGAATTTGCACCCATGTTATATGCCATCTGAGCTAGTGCAAATCCCATTCTTCCGCTTGAATAGTTGCTTATAAAACGCACTGGGTCAATTTCTTCTTGCGTAGATGAAGCCGTTGTAATAACTGTTTTATGTGCAAATGTTTTTTCAAAAAACACAGATTCTATGCATTCTTGAATATCTTCGAGCAAAGCTAAATGACCTACACCGACGCTATTGCAAGCAAGTTCACCAACTGTAGGCTCAACAAAAATAAACCCCATTTGCTTAAGTAACTCAATGTTTCTTTGAGTAGCTTTATTTTCGTACATCTTGGAGTTCATCGCTGGGGCAATAATTTTTGGTTTATCGCTTGCAAGTGTTGTTAAACTTACAGGACAATCTGCAAGCCCACATGCTAGTTTGGCTATTATATGTGCTGTTGCTGGCACAATTGCAATTGCATCAGCCCAATTTGCCAACTCTATATGCGATACATGGTAAGGATCAAATTCTTGCAATACATCTGTGTATACTGGATTTGAGCTTAAAGATTCAAACAATAATGGAGAAATAAAACCTTGGGCTTCTTTTGTTAAAGCAACCCTGACAGCAAATCCTTCTTTTTTAAGCATTCTAATCAATTCGCATGATTTGTATATTGACACAGATGCACTTACACCAAGCAGTATCTTTTTGTTTTCAAACATTTTTGTTAACCTCAGATTCAAGTAAATTTAGTATTTCTGGTAATAATTGTTTTTTTCTTGATAACACACCCTTTAAGTAATATAAATTATCGTCAATTTTCTTATAAGAAAATTTTCTTTCTAAAGGATGGCCAGAAGTAATTAATATACTGTTTTGTGTAATTATATCGCTTACAAGCAGCATCAGCCAATCAAGGTTTTTCACATTTTTTTGACGCTGGATTTCATCGATTAATGTTTGCTTTATTTGATTTAATGTGTTGAGATTTGTTGTTTCTACTTGAGAAATACCAAATCTAACGCCAAACTCTTCGTATGATTTAAAATCACTTTCAATAATTTCTGCTGTAGTGCGTGTTGTTATATCATCTGATTGGGATAGTAGCGTCTTCGCGTATTCAACATAGTCAATATTTGCAATGTTTGAAAGTTCATCTATCATTTCTAAATCAAGTTTTGTTGTTGTGGGCGATTTTGCGCCAACTGTATCAGATAATATACCAGAAAGCAAAATAGTGGCTATTTCTTTATTAATAGGTACATTGTTTGTTTTATAAAGTTCAGCTACAAGCGTACATGTCGAGCCAACAGGTTTTGCATAAAAGAATATGGGATAGTTTGTCTTTATTGGCGATAGTCTGTGGTGATCTATAACTTCTAATATTTGTGCTGTTTCAATGCCATCTATGGCTTGATTTTGCTCATTATGGTCAACAAGTATAACCTTGTTTGTAAATTTTTTTATTACGTCTGACCTTGTGATAATGCCTTGCAATTTATTATCATCTACTACACACAATGCACGATTTGTATCTTCAAGCAACAGTTCTTTGGCTTTATCTACATATTCATTGGAGCTTATATACCGAGCGTTTTTATTTAACAAGCTATAAACAGGCACAGAAAGCGTAATTTTATGCACTGTCTGAAAAGTATCTAAAAAGCTTATAAATATATTACCCTTATAGTTAGATATATCAATATTTTCAAGCTCCTTATCGTTTCTTATACCAGTAATAACAACTGTATGCGCTTGATTGTCAATGGCATATTGTAAGATTTTTTCCCTCTTTCCAACAATAATGATGGTTTTTGAAATATCTAATGTACTAACATATTTTTTAAAAACCTCAAAAGGCATAGCACCTACAATTATTTGAACTTCCGCTTGCGAGATGGCGCCCCTTTTATACAAATAACCCGGCAATACTTTATCAAAATTGTCTATTTCTAATGTATATGTAAGCGTAGGCTTAATGGTATTTATTAAAAAATTTGAAATTTCAAACACGCTTACTATACCTTTAAAGTTTTTTTCACTATCAACAACAGGCAGCAACCTTATATTTTTATTTTTTATGTTGTTCATTACTTCATACAATGGTGTGTGCTCTTCTATACTTATCACATTTTTTGTCATAACATCTTTAACTTTTATGTATATATCTTTGAGTAATATAGGCGGCGTAGCGTTTAGATATTGGAATACAAAAGAGTTCTGTTTATTCATGTTCCCACATCTTGCACTGATATAGTGATTTTCCTTATCTATGCAATTTTTTAAATAAGCGTATGCATAAGCAGCACAAATACTATCAGTATCTGGGTTTTTATGACCTATAACAAAAATATCACTCAATCTATCCCCCCTAAAGCGATATATTCAAGTAAATTGTTCAATATTCTAGCAGTTGCCCCCCAAATAATTTCATTATTGTATTCTATCAAATACGTATTAAAAATCCTACCTTTATATGCAAATTTTTGCAATGTTAGTGGATACTTCTGAATTAAAAATTCGATAGGTACACTAAAAACATACTCAACTTCATCTTTGTTTATATTAAAATTATTGTTTTTTAATATTCCCACAAATGGGTACACAACAAAGTGAGAACTCAATGTTACAGTAGGATCAAGTTGAGTAACGATTTCAATTTTGTTGGGTCTTATACCAATTTCTTCGCATGTTTCCCTTATAGCTGTAAATTTTATACTTTTATCGTGAGGCTCTTTTTTGCCGCCAGGGAATGCAACTTGAGCAGAATGGATTGAGCCATCATCTACGCGTTTTATAAAAAATACTTCCCACTGGCTTTCTTTGTAAAATGGAACTAACACGCTTGAACATATGCCATTTCCTTCAATATTGTTACTTTTAGGTTTTATATTTTTTAAAATGTTTATATCAAACATTATTATAAAGGTTACTTAACGCCTCTTCTAGATTATTGTATTGGAATCTAAACCCTGTTGATAAAATTTTGCTAATACCTACCCTGCTGCCTTCAAGTAAAATGCTAGACATTTCCCCGTATAAGGTTTTTAGCACAAAAGATGGCACGTTGAATGGCCAAAAAGGCTTATGAAAAGTTTTTGCTAAAGTCATCATAAACTCTTTATTGGTTTTTTGATCCATACTTGCGCAGTTATATGCCCCATTAAATTGTTCATCTTCAATTGCTTTTGCATATATGTTTACTAAATCATCTATATGTATCCAAGTCATATACTGCTTGCCGCTTCCAAGTGCGCTTGCAAAACCTAACTTTACAGGTTTTATTATCTTTGCTAATGCACCACCTTCTTTGTCTAATACCATAGCCGTTCTTAGTTTTACAACCCTTGTATTTAGCATGGCAAATTGATCTACACTTGTTTCCCATTCTTTGCAAACACTACCTAAAAAATCATTTCCAAAAGGGTCTGTTTCCTTAAATATATGATTAGAAGTTACGCTACCGTAACAACCAACAGCAGAAGCGCTAACCACACATTTATAACTTTTGTTGATTTTTTTTGACGCTTCAAACAACAGGTTTGCAGAATCTACACGGCTTTTTAGTATAAGCTTTTTTTGACTGTCGCTCCAAGGTTTTTCACCGATATTGGCACCAGCTAAATGTACAATACAATCAGCTTCTTCTAACGCATTGATTTCAATTTCACGTTGCTCTACATTCCATGTATATACCTTGTAGGGTAAGTGTTCTTTTTTTCGGCTAAGTATTGCAATTTTATGGCCTTTTTGCTCTAAAATTTGAGATAGCTTTTTCCCAACTAAACCACTGCCACCTGTAATCAATATATTCATACAATACCTACTTTACCAACATTGGAGCTTCGTTTTCAACTTCAAAGTAAACAAGAGATTTTTCTTTGGCTAAAACATCTGGGTCATCATATTTATGTTTGAGCATTTCGTTAATTTTTGCTTGATCCTGCTCTTCTTTAACTTTTTTAAGATATAACCTTTTGCCTTGATAATTTTCTTGCAAAAACATATATGCAGCTTTTGGATTTTCTTGGATATTTTTATAGCTTTGTTTATGCAGCATGATAAACATAATTGTCTTTTCATCAATGACAAATGGTTTAGCATAAAGTGCTATATCGACATTTCCATTTGAATCCGCAGTAGCAAGGATACCAGTGCCTTTGGCATTTTCAAAAAATTCTTTTAAACTCATAAACCCTCCTTTTGCTATTTGTTATTAATTTATATTTTTTACCTGAACAAGTCAAGTTAAAAAGTTTTCTACTTAGTTTTGGCTACAAATCTAATTTGCCAAATATAGTATATAAGTGGTATCACTATCAATGTTAAAGCAGTGGATATAAATGTGCCAAATACTAAAGAAATTGCAAGCCCTCCAAATACAGGGTCTTCAATCATAATCGCAGAGCCAAAAACTATTGCAAGGGCAGTTAGCAAGATTGGCCTAAACCTAACAGCACCCGCTTCAATTAATGAATCTTCAAGAGAATGTCCTTTTGCTCTATAATCAAGCAAAAAGTCAATGAGAAGCAGTGAATTGCGAACTACTATACCAGCAAGGGCAATTACACCTATCATAGATGTTGCAGTAAAATATTGATGTAGCAGCCAGTGTCCCCAAAATACACCAATTAATGTTAATGGTATTGGTATCATTATAATAAATGGCATAATAAATGATTTGTAGTAGGCTACTAAAATGAGGTATATAAATAGTAATGCTACAACAAAAGCACCGCCTAAGTCTCTAAATACGTCCAGTGTAAGTCGCATCTCACCGCCCCATAGTATTTGATAATGACTTATATCATGCGGTTGAGATTGATTTAAGCCCAAATTAGATGTCGTTAGTCTTACTCCATTTGGCAATGTATGATTATCTAGCCAGCTATTTAACGTTAATACAGCATATACGGGACTTGATTTTAATAAATCACCTTGAATATATACTACATTGTGCTGATCTTTGCTAAATATTGGTTTATTTACTAATGTTTTTTCAATATGTGCAATACTTGAAAGCGGAACATTTTGACCATTTGGCAGTGTTAATTCAATATTCATTATTTGTGTTAGGCTGGATCTATCTGACTTTTTCAATTTAATTATTATATTGTGTGGTTCTAGTGCAGTATCGCTGTGGACACTTGATATAGCAAGTCCGTCCACTAAAGCGCTAATTTGTTCGGCAATCGTATAGTCATTTAAGCCCATAAGTGCAATCTTCTTTTTATCTAAAATAATTTTGTATTCATCAACATTTTCTGTTACAGAATCATCTACATTTGATATGCCATATATTTTTTTAAAATCTTGTTTAATAAAATGAGCGCTTTGTCTTAGCACATTGTAATCAGGACCATATAACTCTGCCAAAACTTGAGCTTGAACAGGTGGACCTGGCGGTTCTTCAAATAGTTTAATTTTAGTTTTTGGATACGCATTTTCTATAGGTTCAATTTGTTTGTATATAGCTTGAGCTATTTGGTGAGACGTTTTATCACGTTTTCCTTTTGGAATTAAATTAACCCTAATTTGTGCTAAATTACTTGCTTTTCTAAATATATCATTTCTAACTAAAGCAGCAAAATCTGGTGGTGCTGTTTCACCTAGAAACACTTGATAATTTGTAATATAGGGGTTTTTGGCTAGTACATTACAAACATCTTGAGCAATTTTTTGCGTAAATGCGATATTAGAACCACCTTTTGCGTCTACTTCTATTAAAAACGTATTTGTATTATCATTTGGTAGCATCTTAACACCAACGCCAAATGTGCTAAGCGGACCATTTAATCCAGAAGGTCTGATAAATTGCCAAGCAGGTAAAAGTAAACTTATTAATAATGCAACTATAACCAAAGCCAAAAAAACGTTTCTTTTTACTCTTGATGTAATAAGCGGTGTGATAGTTGTGATATAAGCTTTTTGTAAGAAATTTTTGTGTTCTTTTATATCTTTGGTGTTTGTTTTTTGCTTTAAAAAAATATTTGAAGCCCAAGGTACAACAATGTATGAAATAAGCAAAGAAGTTACCATAGCAATGGGCACATTTATGGGTATTGGCCTCATAAAAGGTCCCATCATACCAGTAACAAAAGCCATTGGTATAAATGCCAAAATGACTGCTATTGTGGCAATATTTGTAGGATTTCCTATCTCGTTTGTAGCAAGAATTAGAGATTCTTTAAAATCTTTTACCGGACAACAACTTATATGCCTATGAATATTTTCTATAACAACAATGGCTGCATCAACAAGCAAACCAAGCGATAATATCAAAGCAAACAAAGTTATACGATTGATACTTTGGCCTATTAGCCATCCAATACCTAAAACCACAAATACTATAAGTGGTATTGTTATTGTCACAATGCTAGCTTCAATATAGCCAAGAAAAAAGAATAATATTATGACAACAACCAAAATTGATATACCTAAATGCTCAATAAGCGTATTTACAGCATTATTTGCTTTTTGTCCATCATTTTTTGTTATAGTAACATTAATATGTTCTGGCATGGCTTCTTTTTCAAATCTTTTTAACCTTTCATTTATTTGGTCTACTACAACAACTGCATTACTGCCAGATCTCTTAGCTAAGGCTATAGTAACAGCTGATTGTGGTATATTAATATTATTTTTTGCAGCAAGCCCATTATAAAATATCGAATTTGTATATGTGCGTGATGGCCCACTAATGATATCTGCAACATCTTTTAGAAAAACGGGCTTGCCATCTTTAGCACCAATCACAATATTGCCAACATCTTCTGTATTGCTAAGCTTACTATCTATTTTCAAAGGTATATCATTATTATTAGTAATAATGTAGCCTGCATCTTTATCTACATTGCTAGCATTTACGATATTAATTAGTTGAATGACACTAATGCCGTAAAATGAAAGTTTTTGTGGGTTTACCCATACCATAATGGCTTTTGGAAAGCCTCCGTATATATTCGTTAAGCCCACGTTTGGAACGCTTCTTAATTGTTCAACAAGCCTTAAAGCTACAGTTCTCAATGTTTCTTGTGGTAGGGTTTTAGAGCTTAGCGTGATTGTTTCAATAGGCACATCGTTTATACTGATAGATTTTACTAGCGGCTGCATTGTTCCGGGTGGCATTCTATCCATATTTCGCATAATTTGATTGTATAATTTTAATAAACTTTTTTCCTCGTTTTGCCCAACGTAGAATTGGACTGTTACCATACCAATATTGTCTTGAGCAACACCATACGTATGTTCTACACCAGAGATTGCAGCTGTAATGGCTTCCAGTGGTTTTACAACTTGATTGTTCATTTCCTGAGCATTAAATCCAGGTCTTTGGATAATTATTGTTGCTGATGGAACAACAATTTCTGGGTTATACATACGCGGTGTTTGAGATATTGCCATAATACCAAAAATGCTTATCGCTATCATGATAAGCAAAGTAATTTTAGATTCTAAAAAGTTTTTTGCGAGTTTGCCTGCTATATTTAACTTATCTATCATCGATTATATCACCATTATTTATCAAAGAAAGGTTGGTAGTTGCTATTTTATCATTGGGATCCAAACCCGATAGTACTTCCACAAAATCGCCAATCGTTGAACCTGTCTCTATCATTTGGTAATTAGCTACACCATTTTTTACTACAATTACGCCTTCAATACCCGCTCGTTTTAAAACGCATGATTTTGGTATAAGTATAACTTGTTTTTCACCAATTGGAATTTTTGCAACGGCATAATCGCCAACATTTACATTACTATCAACGATTTTTGCTTTAATTAAGTAAGTGTGCGATACCTCATCTGATTTGGGTGAAATTGTAATGATTTTTGCATGGAAAATATTGTTATTAATAGAAACGGGAATTTCTTGATTAAGTTTAATATGTTTATAGACATTTTCATCAACATAAAATTGCACTTCTAAATCATTTGGATCAATGAGGTTCAATATTGGTTGCATTGGAGATACAACTTGACCAGCATCGACATATTTTTTTGCTAAAATGCCGTCAAATGGCGCTCTAATATAAAAATAGTTTAATACACTACTTGCACCATTATAGGCAGCTTTTGCAGACTGAAGTTGAGCTTGTGCAGTTTTATACTGCATTTGCATTTTCTCAAATTCTTCTTTTGATATAACATTTTCTTTGTATAGGTTTGCATATCTTTCATAATTTGCTTTTACATAATCCAAATTTGCTTGAGCTTGATTTATATTTTGTCGAGCTTGCTCAATTGTGTTTTGTGTTTGTATGGGGTCAACTATAACTAACAATTGGTCTTTTTTAACCCTATCTCCAACATTAACCAAAATCTTATCTACCCTTCCTAAATAAAATGTAAACTGATTTAGCGGGCTTGATTCAATATTAATATCTTTTTTTGAAGTAATTGTTGCGGGTATGCTTGCATAACTAGCTATTCTAGTCTGCTTTACTGTCAAAAGTTTTGACTGTATATGATTTGGATGCGCTTCTTTTTTATTATTTGAGCAACCTGGTAAAAAAAATACCAACAATATAAAAGCAATGTATTTGAGTTTTCTCATTTGCCCTCCCCCAAACGAATTATTTGAATTAATTATCAATTGTCAATCTGAGTTTATAATAATATAATATACCAATTTAGTCAAGTTTTAAATCATTGAGATTGCATAATTTTAAACTCAATTGCCATAGTTTTTCTTGCAGTTTAGTATTATAAGAAATTGTTTTTGATTTTGCTGGTTTTGCATTTACAAAATACATACCAGAATATGCACTATTTTGTATAGCAAACATTGTATTTAGAACATTTTGAGCACCTACTTGCGGGCTTTCACCTATTGCACCCCAATTGCTAATGAGCATTTTAGTATTAATAACACCTGGGTGCATTGCATTTACCAAGATACCTAAATCTTTTACTTTATTTGCTAAATAATATGTAAAAAGTATATTGCATAATTTTGAAACAGCATACGCTTCGTATGCATCATAGAAATGCGGTTTAACTAAATCGTCTAAATCAATGAAATTCGCATGCACCATCGAGCTAATGTTTAATATGAGCTTTGGAAATATTTTTGCTTGTAAAAGTCTTAGTGTTAAATAAAAATGGGCTAGATAATTCACTGCAAATGTTAATTCAATATTGTCTTTGCTTAATTGATAATTTTTACTATAAACACCAGCATTATTGATAAGAATGTCTATGGGTTTATTTTCCACATACCTTAATATATTGTCAATTTCTTTTAAAGAAGATAAATCAACTACAATACCTTCGCCTTTAAGTAATTTTGCTGTTTCTTCAACCTTTGTTGGGTTTTTACCATGAACGACAACATCAAATCCATTTGAGTGCAATAATTTAGCTGTTTGGTTTCCTATTCCATCAGTAGAGCCAGTAATTAAAACTCTCATAGCATCCTCCAATTTTGTTATTTAGAGCTATTGACCTTTTTTTAGTTTCTCAAAATGATACATAAATTGCCCATTAAACTTAGAGTTAATTTATTCATAATTACTTTTAATATAGGCATTATTGAGAGTTTCTCAAGGTACTTGAAAATATTAAAATCTCTTTTATATTTATATGTATGATAGTAAAGTTTTATTCCACACTGAGAGAAAAGTTTGGTATGGGTACTGAAATTAACAAAGATAGTATTGATATTAAATCTTTGATAGAGACATTAGGTATTAAAGATCACATATTGGAAAACAATACATTGCAAGTTGGAGTGATGATATTAGTTAACGGTAAAAATATTGCTCATTTAAGTGGTTTAGATACAATTGTTAAAAACAATGACATTATAGATATTTTTCCACCGGCTGCTGGAGGATGAGTTTTTTTGATAGACAAATCCCAATTTTAGGTTTAGAGTGCCAAGAGAAACTTAAAAATGCCAAGGTTTTTGTTGGTGGCGTTGGCGGATTGGGCTGCACAGTATGTGAAATACTAGTTAGGTGTGGAGTTGGACAGCTTTACATATCCGACACTGATTTAGTCGATGAAACAAACCTTCACAGGCAATTTTTATATACACAAAATGATATTGGTAAGCCCAAAATTGACGTAGCTAAAGCTAAACTTGAATCAATTGGAACCAATTGCAATATTAAAACATTTGGGATTGTTGATAGCAAATTTGAGTTACCTACAGTTGATATCGTTGTTGATTGTTTCGATAACAAAGACTCAAAGTATATTTTAAGCATGCTTGCTTTCAAAAAAGATATTTATTTTGTCCATGCGGGTGTTTTTGGATATTATGGTCAACTAACTACTTTAAAAGATAAACAATTAAAAGACGTTTTGTTTTTTAGTACTCAACAAAATTATATAATCCCACAAACCGTTAGCTTTGTAGGAAGTCTGCAGGCAATGGAAACTCTAAAATTAATTTGTTCTATTACACCAAATTTATTAAATAAAATTTTAAGTGTTGATTTGCTAAACTATAAATTAGATACAATAACATTACATTCCTAATACATATCCCAATCTTTGCCAAAAAATCTTATTTTAAAACTCAATTAGCTTGTTTGGGATAAACATAGCAAACTTTAGCACTATTTGGACATTTTTTTATTTCTTGTTCTAAAACTTTTATAGCTTGTTTAATAATAAACTCATTTTTCAATTGTTTGTGCTCTTTTGTATTTTTGTCAATCAAAACTTCTTGAGGTTTTTGCAACATTGCTTTTTTGCTGGTTAAGTGGTGTAGAAGTTCACTTTCACGCAAAACAAAATCATCTTGGTTTTTCTTTTTTATTTCAATATTTGGTACAATGCCTTCTGCTTGTATACTAAAACCATTTGGAGTATAATATTTTGCTACAGTTAATATCAAAGTGTATCCGCCTTTAAGCGGTATCACATCTTGAACATTGCCTTTTCCAAAGCTCCTTTGGCCTATTACTACTGCTCTATCATGGTCTTTTAAACAGCCTGTGACTATTTCGGCTGCTGATGCAGTACCAGAGTTGATAAGCACCACTACAGGTTTTTTAAAGACAGGTTTGTTTTTGGCGTAAATTATTTGATCATTGTCTTTATTTCTACCTTTAATAGAAACTATGATGCCTTTGTTTATGAATATATTGGATACTTTCGATGCTTCGCTTAACAGACCACCTGGATTGTCTCTTAGGTCTAAAATTAGGCCTTCAATATGTTTTTTTTCAAGTTGAGTAAGAGCTTTTTGTAATTCATGTGAAGTATGATCTCGAAATTGAACTATTCTTATATAGCCAATATTGCCAAAAAGTTTAGTATCAATATTTTTGATATGTATTATTGCTCTTTTCAAATTAAAAACGAGTGGTTTTGCAATACCTTTTCTTGCTATTGTCAATTTAATAAATGTATTGGGTTTGCCTCTTACAAGTTGAACCGATTTTTCTAAGCTCATCCTATATGTTGAAACATTATTGATTTTCAATATTACATCATTAGGTTTTAAACCAGCTTTTTTTGCAGGTGTGTGTGGCAGTACAGATAAAATTGTTAAAAAATCGTCTTTTTTATCTATCACAATGCCAATACCACCAAATTTGCCTTTCATTGATACCTGCATATTTTTAAATTCTTTTGGTGTTAAAAATTCAGAATGCGGATCAAGTGAACTAACCATTCCCTTTATTGCATCTATTATTAGTTTTGAATTTGGCACTTTATCGACATATTTTGAATGGACTATGTTAAGAACTTCACTAAACATTTTTATCTGTTTTTGGGGAATATTATTGTTTTGATTTGTTGTTGCTTTTGATGCTACATCAAACCCCAAATACAAAAAAATTGATAGTGTCAGAAAAATAAAAATAAATAGACCAATAATTTTAAATTTTCTAAACATTTATTTCCTCCAATATAATGTTTTTAATAAATTATTTCCTGGAATTTTATAGTATGCCGCTAAAAATGATGCCATTTTAGCTACATAAGGTGCAGCAATAACTCCGCCATAATTTACGCCTTTTGGTTCAACAACAGTTATTAAAATTACAAATTTTGGATTATTTAAAGGGAATATGGCAACAAATGAACCAATGTATTTATTTTTACTATATCCACCATGATTGTTTGCAACTTGGGCTGTGCCGGTTTTTCCACCTATTGAATAGTTTTTTAATTGTGCGTAAATGCCCGTACCGTATTTTACAACATCATATAAAATGTGTCTCACCTTTTTTACAGTTTTAGGTTTAAGTATTCTAATGGGATGTTCTTTATATTTGTAAATGATTTTGTGATCTTTACTTATATAATTTAACACATGTGGCGTGACTAAATAACCGCCGTTTGCGATTGCACAGTAAGCACGAGCAATTTGTATATCTGTAACACTGATGCCTTGACCAAAAGCCATTGTAGCCAAGTCAAAAGGTCTTAAATGAATATAATCTTTAACTATACCTTTTTCTTCACCAGGTAAATCAATTCCAGTTTTTTTGCCAAAACCAAAACGCCATAGGTATTGATAAAAAACTTTCTTTTTTTCTTTAAGGGCAATTTTAGCTGAACAAACATTGCTAGAGTAAGCAAATACTTGATCAAACCTCAAATGTTTATTGTCTTCTACGTCTTCAATAACATGGCCAAATACAGGCCAATAGCCATTATCACACCACAAAACCTCTTTTCCGTTAAATACAGATGAATTTAGTGCACTCGACATTGTAACAATTTTAAAGACACTACCTGGTTCGAATAAAAAATTGATAGGCATTTCTTTTATTCTAGAATAATTGCTGTATTCATAATACTTATTGTCATTGTATCCTGGTACATCATCCATAGCCACAATTGAACCATTTGGTTTCATAACAATACCCATAGCCATTTTTGCTTTGTGTTTTTTTAATGTATCTTTTAGTAAAAAATGTAAGTAACTTTGGACTCTCTCATTTACCGTAAGGTGAACATTATCACCATTTTTTGGGGGTTTAGAATATTTTATGCCTCCATATGATGTTAAATAAATTTTTTCAAAAGTGTTCTGAGGAGCAAGGTACATATTGTACTGTTTTTCTACACCAACAACGCCGTTGTAATTCTCGTTTACAAATCCAATAATATGAGAAACAATATTTGAATAAGGATAATAGCGAATTATCTTTTTATGCAAACCAAAGCCTATTGGTATGCTTTTTTTCACAAAGCTAAAGTATTTGATTGGTAATATACCAATATTGATATATTGTTTTTCGGGGTTTTTTTGAATAAGCTTTCTAATACGTATTTTAAAAATGTGGTCTATAAAGTCTAAAAATTTACGATTTTTATTATTATTGTTATATAACAAATAAAATTTTGGATCAACATATATGTCATAGGCAAATGAGTTTTCAGCTAAGATTTTACCCTTTGAGTCAAAAATTAGACCTCTTTGGCCTTTTATGACAGCAGTTGGTTTCACTTGGTTGGCATATATATGTTTGTAGTGTGAATTTAATATTTCTATAGAAAAAGCTCTTACAATAATAGCTAAAAAACAAGCAACAATTAAAAAAAATAATGTTTTAAATCTTATTGTTTTCATTAAAAATTTATAGCCTTATAAATAACATCATGATAAACAATTCCATAAGTGCTGATAAAAAAAATATAGTTCCAAACAAAATTAGAACTATTTTCATAGTTCCTCCTTATTTTTGAGCTATTTGCGTTTTCTTTAAAATAAAATAATTATAGATTGCATTTGCCAAATCTTGAGATAACATATTTCTAAATCCCGTTGATCCTAATAAACTCTCTTCGTATGGATTTGATATATATGCGTATTCAATTAAAACAGCCGGCATGGCTGTAGTAAATTTAATAACATATAAATCATCTTTTACAGTACCATCATCAGATAAACCTAATTTTTGCGATATGTAATCTTCCAAATACCTAGCAAATGGATAAGAATCTTCGTGCCAGTAGTATGTTGTTGTACCATACATATTAGGGTTACGCGAAGCATTGCAATATAATCCTATAAATAAATTTGCACCGCTATTATTGGCAAGTTGAGTTCTTTGATATAAAGGTACAAAAACATTTGAAGTTCTATCTAATTCAACAGATATACCTTTTTCTTTCAAATATTTTGCTAGTTTTAAGGCCACTGATAAATTTACAAATGATTCTGGCAATCCTGCTGGACCAACACCGCCTGGATCATAACCTCCATGACCTACATCTATAAATACTTTGAACTTTCTTGTTATCTGTTTTTGCGGGATTGTAGAACAAATACGCTCAGAAGATGGCTCGCTAACATTTGGGCTAACAATCGTCACTAGTTTTCTTGAATTAATCTGAACTGTTTGAACAAAAAAAGATGCATTTTGATTTGTTTCAACTACACATCTAACAATGTTGGGGTTCAAGCTATATTGAACAAGGCTAATACTCTCAATTCCTGGTATTTTATTGTACAATAATTCACTTTTAGTTGTTAGAATTGCATTTTTAAATGTTATAATAAAGTAATGTTTATTGTTTACAGCAAAACTAGTTTTACTATAGTTTGGCTCAGAGTTTGAGCTGATTAAAATCGTCTGATTTGCTACATTTATAGACGTTATATTAGTAGCAAAAGATAACTTAAACAATAAAAGTGATAAAAAAATTCCAATAATTAATTTCACTTTTCACCTCAAATACCAAAAAATAACTGCTATATTAATAACAAGTATCTATTATATTCTGCTTGAAAAATACTTGCATATTTATGAAAATAGACTTTTATTTTCTAAAACGCTTAAGTTTTTATGGTTTCTTTTGTGGTTTCTATGAAAAAGCTCTCAAATGCGTCGTTTAGCTGTATTATTTTGTCTTTTAGATTGTCAAATAGTGTTTCTACGTTTTCTTTGTTATTTTCTGAGAGTATTTTTTCTGTTGTCTTGTGTATGTCTATGTGGAGTTGCTCTATGCGCTTAAACGATTCCATTGAGCCGTATCTGGGGTACAATGAGTAATACCATTTGCCAAAGTCGCAATGTTTGTAGTCAAGCTCTACCATGCTTGATAGATCTTCGATATTGTTGTCTGCAAGCTTGCCTTTAATATTTTCTTTTAGTATTTTATAGTATTTGTAAATGTAAAATTTGGCTTCAATTGCATCTAAGTCAAGTAATCTAGATTTATTGAAAGTTAGCTTTACCATTGTGTCATCTGGTGTGAAGTTTTTAGAAAACTCTACAAATTCTTTATAAGCTATGGGCTTTGATATGAAATAGCCTTGAAGCAAATCGCTAGGCAAATGGCTGAATACAAAGAA
>JABEBW010003321.1_pt1 | contig 32577 bp, 31 predicted proteins | sample 7245961 | NCBI WGS metagenome assembly JABEBW01 (sample SAMN14506364, study PRJNA622280) | hot springs metagenome | biome: hot spring [ENVO:00000051]|acidic hot spring [ENVO:00002120]; feature: spring [ENVO:00000027]|sediment [ENVO:00002007]; material: sediment environment [ENVO:01001048]...
CCAAGAAGCGAAGTATTATCAAAAATTTTCTTTAAGAAAGTACATAGATATATTATTACTTCTGATTTCTGTATTCTAAGTTCAAAATGGTGTTTACAGTTTGACGGAAATGTATTTAATGAAACTTATATAAATGGGGTAGAAGATTGGGAATTGTCTATATTGCTAACCGAAGATGAAAAAAGCTATTCTTTTATAGATTATAAAATAGGGGATTTAATAGGTAGCACCTTATCCACTGATCCAGCACGCACTCTTCGTGATGTTGCTAATGTAGTATATTTTGATGATAATGTAAATGAACATAAATTATCATTCAGATTGTAAACATTTTTTGTCGCATAGCGTCTCAGATTTTACGTGAAATTGAGAATACTTCTTCTGGAACATTTCGTAATTGTACCCTAGCATTTACAGCATCCTTATTTTTATGAAATTTCCCTGATGGTATAGGAATGACCCTAATCTCTCATACACAAAGTTTAGGCCTCTATCCAGAAATTATAAGATTCTGTTAACATTGCTTAGGAAATGCCAAATATTAGATGAAATATAAACTTTTAAAACTTATGTCAGAAAACCAGTAAAAATTATGTAAACCTTTGATCTTTACATACTTTTACAGGTAGCCAATATTGATTACATACCGTTGGCGTTAACGTAAATCTAAACAGATAATATGCTAGAATTAACATATTATTCCTGAAAAATAATACCCTTTTTTGGATTGAGCGGTACCTCATAAGTACTATCATTAATAACAATAGCAGAATCACCCGTAGCGAGGAGTATAGACGACGATACGCAGTATATTGGGATACTGATATATCTATATAATTATAAGAATAACACAACCACGTGGCAATCGATGATTTGTTATATTTTTCACCATTTCGCCGCAGTCGCACCGAGCACAACAAACTTGATAATATCTTCATCCACAACCGCACTAACGATAACAGCATCCGATCTAATAACTGCATACAACGGCACAATCGGTGTTGAGGCATGCCAATTTTATTCACAATCTCTAAGAAGGAAAATTTTAGACCTTATTAAAAAAAGATTTTATTGTTCTAACTTCTTCTTTTCTCATTAATAAGTCTTATTTATTAGTATCCAATCGCTTTATTCCAGTTATCCGGCGTTTAGCATCAAGTTCCTTTTTCGCCTCGTTTGATTTTAGAAATGCCTCTAGTTTTTTCTCTATATCTTCCAGCAGCCTCTTGTTTTCATTTAACATTATCTTAAGCTTGTTCATCTCCTCCTCGACAATCTTCTGGAAGCTTTCGGTTGCCATCGCCTGGAACGAATAAAGCGTCTGATCCATTTTCTCAATGGATTCGTTCTCTAAATCAGCGATGCGATCGATCACTATGATAGAGGTCCGATCCACAATATCCGAAGCAACGGAATCACCGATCTCTTTCAGCCAGTAATCCATATCGGTGTAGACGTACATAAACGTGCCGTATACGTTACGGAGATAAAGGAAAACGGAGACATTGGGGAAAGATACGAGATAGCCAACTGTGATGAATCATGGAAAGATTTTATCCAAAGGTACAGTACAAGTGAAGTTGATATAGCACTTGAGACATCTAAATCTGGAAGGTCGCTGCACGCTTTTGATCGATCATGGCTTTTCAGTTCATCTGGCGGATCCTTCCAAGCTTACGCTTATATTCAGATCGGTTGAGAAGAACGATCGTGAGGATTCTTACAAGCTTGCAAAGTTATTGATATGCGAATTTACAGAGGTGCACATACCGTCTAGAGAAAGCGATGATCTCACATCGCTGATATAGAAAATCGCTGGGCGAAGAATCAACAGCGATAAAGAACAGGATTCACGCGTTGCTAACAATGCATGGTATAGTTATAGACGAAACGGATATATTCGGAAAGAGGGGCATGAAAAAAGATAGGGGAAGCAATAGGGAAGTTCAGTGCTGTCGAGAATATTGTCATGTCGGATATGTCTGAAAGGATCATCGAACTAAATAAGAAGAAGATGATCGGGGATGAGATCGCTAAAATATCAAGCGATAACGAAGACGTGAAGATCCTCATGACCATCCCTGGTATAAACGTCTATTCCGCAGCAGCGATCATGTCCGAAATAGATGATATATCACGTTTTCCAAGCAAGGAGAAGTTGGCATCATACGCTGTCATCGTACAGGCAGAGTCAATCCGGATCGAAGGATCAGAAAGGTCGCATATCGAAGAATGATCCTTCCATGTTGAGATTCGTACTTGTAAACGTTGCACTCTTAGATAAATTCGAATAAGATAGAAATAAAGTACCTTAAAATAGTAAGGAAGCTTCGAAGGAATCGCACAATAATAACGATAGAGGATACTTGCAGAGACAATATGGACAATGCTGTCAAGAGGCGTCGAATTTTGCGATTCTTCGATCGACGCTGAGAAGATGGAATCAATGCGTATAAGATCCCTGCATCCGAACAGAGCGATGAGTGTTAAGGATACCATAAAGCTAATTGAAGGTTAAAGCACGACAGCAATGTCAGAGAAACTTTTTTCATAGAAAACACTACATATACATAACTTTATATCGATTTATATTATCTATGTTAAATGTCACTCGGTTCAAAAATCAATGCAATTATGTTAATAAGAAAATTCGTTCGGAATTGGATATCTGTAAGTATTAAAGTGGCAAATAATCAGAATGCGACTATTGTCTTGCGCAGTGGAGAAAAAATTCACAGTTTGAAAGATCCGTTTGGGCTAGTAACTTTACTGTACCATGAATGGAGAATTGAGGATCATGATGACAGATTCATAGTTTTAAAGAACAGAAATGATGTACGACTTAAGTGCCGTATAAGAGAGGATATGATCTAGGTCACATTGTTGAAATTTTTGAAGAAGGTACCCATGTTCAAAATTTTCAAGGTGGTACTGTGATAGATATAGGCGCGTCAACAGCTGATTCATCCATATATTATGCGTTGAACAGAGCTCAGAATGTTTACGCTGTAGAACCAATGAAAGAGTCATTTGATATTGCACTTCAGAATGTTCGGTTAAATAATCTTGAAAGAAAAGTTCATTTAATTAACGCAGCATTGTCTAGCAAATCAGGTCAAATCGAATTGACAGTTTCCTCAAAAAACCCAAATGCTAATTCCATATGTCCAACAGAAACAATAAAAAAAGCTGGAATAAACTTCGATTCTAAAAGGCTGGTAGATTCTATAACATTGGAAAATATAGTATCCCAATACAATATCTCAAAAATAAAACTGTTAAAAATGGATTGCGAAGGATGTGAATACGAAGTGCTCCAGACACTTGATGTAGAAATGTTCTCCATTATTGATAATATAATACTTGAGTTTCACGATGGTGTAAAATTCCTTGCTGGTTTACTTGAGAAGCAAGGTTATGACGTAAAGTACGATAAACTCGACGGAGTGGGTATTCTCAGAGCTTCACGTAACTCAATTAAATCTGACGAATCTAGTTTGAACATCACATAACGCCGTATAACATAGGTTATACGGTATTATTCTAGCCGGTGATCGGCCACATGCCCAATGCGCATCAGACAGATCGTAGAAATGGAACGGAATCCATGCCATCCTTTGTCTAAAAAATAAAGCATTGTGAGCCTTTATTGGCCTTTATATAACGATACCGTCCAAGGAACCAGATGGCACCGTGTTAAAGAGACGACCAGATATTGCAATTGAACGGTTGAGTATATCCCTTTCTAAAGACCAGGTTTCAGTATTATTCCACATAAATTCGATATTCTATAGCTATAATAGCGATATAATGAATATCATATATCGCTTTACTGATCACAAATCATAATCATACATTATTTGCCTTAATGCATTTTATCTATGTAAAATTTATAATCGATTTGAAAGGGAGATGACTGAGCCATGAGCAAATATTCACTATTTGATCCACAATCGTGTAAAAGAACCCATTATGATTTCACAAGCTTTCATCATGGAACCATGGATTTTTCATACGTCGCCTCACAGCAAGAATAGTCTAACTTGATCTAGGTAGGATCATTTAAAATAAGTCTAAAATGACATGCCAGAATTCCATTAGACCCATATAAGCCTAACATGACGTTTTGGATAGCTTTTGCTGGATTAGTATTGCGTTAAGAATTCGATTAAGTTCAAAGTGTTCAGATGGTTCATTTAGGAATCGCGCTGTACCACATAGATCAACACACACACGGCCACAACATATTAGATCAATAAAAATCTATATAGCTTTGAAATATACTATTTGCATTGGTCACGAAAAGTGATTTACTGCTTTCTTTCATTTACGCCTGGGGGACATCAAAGAAGAATAATGAACCGATCCCATCAGTTACACATTTACAGAAAGAGATTTTCCTTCTCTTCAGAAGGATTCCATTTTCGAATATGAAGGATATTTATAATTTTGAGCCTCTTTGGCATGGGCCATTTTCAAAGGATCTTTCTAAAGACCTTACGGATTTTCAATTAAGAGGCTTAATCTCATTTGATGAGTTGAGACTCACGGACAAAGGGCTTAAGGCTGCCGCTTCAATATGTAACAGCTTAACAGACTTTGAAAGACATCAAATATTTGAAGTCAAGGCTAGATATAATCATATGAGCTTAGCAGAGTTAATTGATACAGTGTATTCAATGTACCCTAAATTCACTAAAAAATCTGCCCTCAAAAAGGAAGTGGTGGATAAGTACTTCTCTGATTTTCTCAGGGAAAATAACATAACTGAGAAGGATGTAATTTCAGCTGTTAACTTAGCAAAGAAGGCAATGAGGCAGTGAATGCAGCTAGTGATAGACGCCAACGTAGTGGTGGCATACTTACTATCCGGATCTAACAATTCCACAAATGCTAGAGTATGCAGAAGGGTCGTAAATGGCCTCAATAAGGCTTTTACTTGTGATATTCTGTATGATGAGCTGAATAGGATTCTCGATTCGTACCCGGATCTGTTAGCGAAGATTTCATTGAATGGAAAAAAAGAGGGGAATGTATTTCGTGCATTACATAGTGCTAGAAGGGAATATTCGAACTCAAGACTTGACCCTTATGTTATGCAACTAAATTTCGTAAAAACTGAAGATCTTACGATTGACCCTGACGCAATAAAAGATGTGGGAAATGATTGGTATACGATCCCTATAGCCAAATATATCAGAATAGACTATATTATAACGTGGAATACTCAAGATGTTCGCAAATACGCAGTAGAATATGGCATAGGCGTTGACAAAATATTGGATCCCTCAAAATACCTAGAATTGGTGGAATGAAAGACAAGATTTTCAGATAATCTATATGATTTGCTGTAATTTGTAAAAGATCCTATGCATCCCATAATTTTCCTCCATTTTCATATATCTTCTCCTTATTGTCAATTCTTCATCGATGTCCATCGTTGTTACTATGATCAGTCTCAGGAGAAACTGTTCTGATGGGAATGCTCCTATCCTTTTCGTTCTCCTCTTGAGCTCCAGATTGAGCTTCTCCAGCACAAAGGAAACCCGACAGCAGGAAATTCATGCATACTGATCATGAGGTCACGAAAAAAAGGTTTCAGGGGGAGTTTTGAAAATCCCTATATAATGAGTTTCAGCGAGACGCTCATTGCATATTCGTCTTTTTCTTGGTTTAGACCAAATTCCGAAAATGATAGACAGGGTTTAAACTGTCAATAGAAATATTTATGTATAGCTATATATTGCTATATAAGATCCAGAGGGGACTTCCTCGGAATGTCCTGTATGTGGTGGAATATTAAAGCACCCAATCTGGAAGATGTCCAAGTGTGATAACTGTGGTGCCATCTTTGACAGGGATCGATTATCATCGCTGTCGATCGCTGTCAGAGGATTGCACCTTTGCGGTACCTCGTTTTCCGTGAGTGGCAGTGCCTCTTGGGATTCGATGAAGGATAACTACCTGTACCGTGAAGATCAGGTTGTTATCGAGGATTCCAACGCCTGCAAGAGGGAGATGCACAACAATGCATAATATCCCGAGAACGGAATTCCACAAGAACCATGAAAGATGCGACAAATAATCCCTGAAAGAGATTGTACTCGACTTCAAAAAAATGAAGGAGGATTGATGGATCCAAAGGCTAAGAAAGGCTATCATTCAATGAATCATTGCGTTTCTTGCGGTAAACCTTCTATCATATGATCGAATTTTCAAAGATCTTGATTATATAGTATTAATTCATATAAATCTAATCGATGCGAATCACGGTGTACTGAATTTTGAATAAGTTTGAGAAAGGATAATTTATTGATATTATCAAAATTTTATTTTATCCGTATCGGTATTAGTGATATTCAATATGGCAATATTAAGGAAGCATAGCGAAATTTAAATAATCAGGAGATAACGATGAAATATTCCAGGGGCATATTCCAGAATGACATGCAGATTAAGCCCGCAGAGTTACTTTAGGATTCATGCAGCATCTCTCAAGGTTATAACGGCCTCGTAACACAGAAAGGACTTTTCAGGCATTATGACAGACACCATATGAATTTGCAAACTATTAAATAAAATGTATGGTTATTTAAATAATGGCCGAAGCATCGCGCCGAAAAACGAAACTCTTCGTGATTGTGATCGCTGTCGTGGTGATAGCTGCATTCGCAATATGGTACATTCACTCAACTGCAGACAAGTATAATGTCAATCCTGGCGGCCCGGTCAGAGGCCTGAACATAACCAGCGCATCCCTTGGAGGCTATGACTTCGTCTTTTCAAACGGAAGCCAATTCATGATTAGTGATCAGAATATGAGTATGACCATAACGATTCATCAATTCATTGCCAGAGACGGATCCGATTTTACGGATGCTGTCGTATACGCGGAGCCCAGAATAATAAACAACAGCGCTCAGAAATCTGTGGTTCTGAGAGATGTCTACTCAAATGGGTCGGTAACGTACATCTTCAGCCCACAGGGGAATACCTTGGCGCTGGCATATGTGATATCATACGTCAACAATATGTACATTCTGTTCAATTTCTCGCTTGGATTGGCGTACCATATACAATCGGGAAGTTTCTCGTACAACTATAATGCCATCGCTCCAGATTACGGTGATTACATAATAGCGCCCGTCTTTTGGGAACAGTATGTTTCATTCTATGGCGAGCAGTATACCTCTGGACTCATATCTTTCGGTCAGCTGAATCTGAACAAGATCGGTTATGAAGAGATCTCCATAACGCCCGGTGGCGATTACATAGAATTTATGACAGGGCCATACAATATCCAGCCAAACAATTTCTATTCATATGATGCATTTTCTCTCGAGGTGGAATGATGATCCCTAGGATGGTGGTGGATCGCTGTTGAATAGGAAGATCATTGCAATAATAACGGCCGCCATTGTACTTGCAGCGGGTATAGTTCTTGCATTACATTTCATTCAGAAGCCTAGTGAGAAGATAACATCCTCAAAGGTCCCATATGAGTTCGATGTGCACACGTTGAAAGCCGGGAATACAACCGTCTATATAACCGGCCGTGGATTCTTTAATATTCAACAGGGCAATACCACAAGGGTAGTGTATGCCGGCTTTTATTTAAAAAATGAATATATGAACATAACAAGTGACGTTCTGTTGCCAACAGCATCGAACACGCAGGCGATGGAAGCCATAAGCATGCCCGGCATCCAGCTCGATATAAGATATGAACTTAATGCGAATGAGCTGGAGTGCACGTTCATCCTGAACAACACCGGCAATTCTGCCCAACCGCTGGATATGATATTCAACATGATCACTTACAATTTGACCGATGTAACAATATTCAGTGGATCTCCGCTCTCTTCGGCGAATTTTACCTTGGTCCCGCAGACCTTCGGATTCATAGAAACCTATAATATATACAACACACCCATCTACGACTCTTACTGGGCCAACGGAACCAATATGAACGTGGACTGGTACAGTATGGTGGGGATACTGAAGGATTCGGCATTCACATTCACAGGAACACCATACAATAGTACTGAGATGACACTTGAATTCTCGGGAATCGCTGAACCTGCGGGCCTTTCACTGAATGTGGGCCAGATATCGATGTCATTCTGACCTTGAATACTTATGCATCATGCTATGACACACACGATCCTAATGCATGTATGTAATGCAATCTTCAATATCTAATATCAATAAAATCGATACAATAGATATTCAATACCGATAATGCCAATATTGACAAAAATTTAAATACTGCACGAACGAATTCTTGCAATACATTTCCAGGCGAAGATACGGATATTGCGCTATTTTCTTATGCTTTCTGGTTTTGCGCTGCGATTCTTCTAGAATGAAGCATCGATCTGAAAACTAATTTAATCGGAAGGTATATGCATGATCATGATACACATCAAGGCAATTCATGATCTCACTGTCCCGCTAGAAACCTATATGCCACTCTGGCCCACCAATCCGCTCCTTGACATAAGGCCTGTTGGAACGGTTGCCAGGGATGGTTATAAAATTGAAACAATAAGCGGAGCAACCCATTCCGGTACGCATATCGATGCGCCGGCGCACATGCTTGAAAATGGTACAACGATCGACCAGATCGATCCTGCCAGGTTCATAGGTACCGGGTATTGCATTAAGACTATACCGGATGGATACTTCATACGTTCAACGCACCTCATGGAGAAATGGAAGGAGGAGTACGATGGTTCAATAATCCTGATAGAAACCGGCTGGTACAAGAAGCGTGCATTCACGAGAGAGTTCCAGTACGAATTTCCTGGCCTGACGGAGGATGCCGCCGAGTTCCTCATAGAGAGGAATGTGAAGCTCGTCGGCATAGATACTCTGGGAATAGAGCCGTACCAGGATTCTGACTTCCATGTTCACAAGAAGCTCCTGTCAAAGGGAATACCGTTCATCGAGGATCTCTACGGGCTGGACGATCTCGAGGAGGGGAAGCCGTACCTCGTGGTCGCGCTGCCACTGAAAATGAAGGGAGCCAGCGGTTCCATGGCGAGAGTTATGGCGCTGGAGATGGATTGAGCAATCGTTCATCCGTCGCCATTTACAGGATCCGATCTATCCATCGGACCTGGAAAGAAATTCCTCCATGATCCTGTCCGGATAAAGGGCCATTGCGTATATCGGATATTGGAATATGGTGGTATCATCTATCTTCTTTACGGCCATGCTGCCCTGGTCTACCAGAATACCGGAATCCGATCGCATCTTCTTCAGGGCCTTTGAAAAGTCGGAAATATCATAGTTTCCGCTCTTGACCTCGATTGGAATCCTGACGCCGCCATGATCAAGGACGAAGTCGATCTCCGTGTTCCCTGCCCTGAAATAGTAACCCGGAGAAAGAACTGCGGCCATCGCGTTCTCCATGAGTTTTCCGGTATCGTATGCATCCTGCGGGGCAAGCATGGCGAGATAAAAGGCAGGTATATACGGGTATACCTTCTTCAATTTCCTGGATGCGGCCTCCACGCCGGGCCTGTAATTGGAAACTGTCCGTATGAGGAAGGCATACTCCATGTATGAGATGAAGTTGGAGATCGTTATGCGGTTTCTGCCAAATGACGAGGATATCTTATCCAGGTTAAGGATCATGCCGGGATTCATCAGGATCGTTTCCATGAGCCTCCTCATGAGATCCATGTCCCGGATGCCGAATTCCTGCGGGATATCCCTGGTCGCTATGCGGTCTATAACTATGCTCCGCACATAGCTTCTTATTTTGTATCGATCGCTTTCCCAGACCAGCTCTGGGAATCCGCCCTTTTCGATGTACTCCATGAGCATGGGGCCGAGGATATCCCTCGCATAGGCTACCTTCTCGTACGGGACTTCGTGGCCTTTCAGCCTGCAGAATTCGCTGAAGGACAGCGGTTCAATTTTCATTCGCACAATTCTTCCTGCAAGCGTCTCCGACGATCCTTTAAGTACATTGAGTGAGGACGATCCTGACAGAACGAATTTGATGTTCGGATATAGATCGTAAAATATTTTGATCCTGTTCTCCCAGTCCTCTGCCTTCTGTACCTCATCCAGAAACATGTATATGCGGGTGGCTTCGGTGATGGGCTTCTTCAACACCGTTTCCGCATAAAGGCTGATCATCTCGTCAATATCACCTGATGATTCATCGAACGAGAAGTAGAGGATCCTTTCAGGTTCCGTACCTTCCTTCAAAAGATCGCTTATGATCTGGTACATGATCGTTGTCTTTCCAACGCGCCTCAGGCCGTAGAAGAGAACGATGCTTCTGTCATCGATCAGACGCTTCAAGGCTGGATAATCCATGCGCCTGAATCTGCCTGTGAGATCCGATCTGACGGTGCCGGTGATCCACCATTCATTGAATCGATACAGCATTCTTTCATTCATTTGTAATATATACTATACGAATATTTTAATTATTCGTATAGTTAATTAAACTAATAGTCGGAAGATGATGGATCTTCAAAGTCGCAGCAATAACCGGGAGCGGAAAAATAATGTTCGGTATGAAGCCGCTCCGAACAAGAACGAAGTATGCAAGCGACCCAATGCGGATCTCGGTTTGGAGATAGTACCGAATGATGAGCGAAGCTGACGCCTGAATCATCATTTAGGAAGCAGTTTTATGGCCTTTTCTGAACAGGCGATAACGCAGTCTCCGCACGCATGGCACATATCAATGCAAGACGTTCTGGCCACCCGATTACCATGGGCTCTTGCCTTTATCCTTCCAATGAAACTGAGTTCTGAAATCTCCTCAACAGTCCTAGTTCCTAATTCAAACACCTTATAGGGGCATGCTGAAACACACTCGCCCTTATCCTCGCATTTCTCCGGATCGGCTGACGGAAACACACTGGCAGGCCCTGACTTGAAGCGCGCGATCCCTCTCGTAGTTACCTGAAGCCATGCTTCTACCCATCAGCAATGTCCGGGTTGCCAATGAATATGGTGCCAAACCTCTTTCCCGATTAAAAGTGCAGGAATCCGTGCATATCAAGGCCTCAATGCTTTTCCGAGGCGTTCATTACAGCGATTCGTCCTGGTTTGAGACCCATAGGAGATCCGAAGCATGCGTATAGGAAACTATGATGAAGATGATCGCTGAGGATCCGAAGGCCATGGCATGGACAAAGGAATCGATCCCGGGCCTTATCGAGTAAAAGGCCTTTATATCCAGAGCCATGAAGACAAATGTCAGGAGGAATATCAGCGCAAGAGAAACAATGGAAAGTATGTTTCTGGCATGCCCGATCATTCCGTATTCTTGGGAAGAATCCTTGCGTTTCAGCTGACCCATCGGGACAAGGATGTAAAATATGATATCGAGAAGGGCCATTGAAGCGGCTGAACCCATCAGTCCGTAGACCACCCCTGACTGCCCATAGCTGGACGCGGCCGGATCCGTAAAGAAGAAGAGGGCAAGATCGAGGAGGTTCGCTATGATCGATCCGGCGATGGAAGCCGATAACGCAAGTATGGTGCGCCTGATCCTGAATTCTCTGGTATGCGATATGTTTGCCGCGGAGAATAGGATCGCGAAGATCACGAAATACTCCACGTTGCCGGAGCCATCGTAGATGAAGATGGAGGTCAAGAAGCCCCATGGCGTTCTCACGGAGTTGAATAGCCTATCCGCACCAGGATAAGAGGAGATCAGATAGCCCAACAGAAAGAAGAACAGCGCAAATAGGAACAGCAGAGATTCAGATATTATCCATTTTCCCTTAAATCCATTCATGGATCGGCTTTAAAAAAAGAAAAGGATTTACTGCGAGGCCCTGCGCAGATCATCTCTTGCGAGCAGCAGAAGTATGCCTGCGATTACACCGTTGAATATCAGAGCAAGGACACCAAGGCCCACAGTGTCTTCGTTGAGAGCTGACGCAGCGTCACCAGCCAGTATATATTTTCTTATTTTCAATATTCTGCTGAGGATGTATACGCTTACGATCACCATGACAAGAAAGATCGGGATTATTATAGCCAAAGCTGGTGGAAACACAAAAACTGCGGTTGTCCCTGATGGAGTTACCGTTGAGATTGTAGCAACAGCTGCAAAGAGAATGGCAATGAGGCCTAAGACAAATCCTATCAGGCCTATTATTGAAAACACCTCTGCTATCAGGATCATGGTGGGCGCAGATCCCATATCACCGGATCCCGCCTTTGCAAGATCGGAGTATGATATTATTTCGCCGTTGCCATCGAGAGATAGCGAGAAACGCTTCTCTTCGTTATTATGTATGAAGGAGCATCTTGCATTCCAGTAGCCATTGCTGAGCCTGTTCACAGAAAATACGTTAACTGATTCTTCTGGCACTCCGTAGTTCATCAGCGCCCATTCCTTGATCTTCTTTACTATATATTGAGAGTTGATATCAGCCAAGTTTCACGACCATGACAATATTCTCATTGTATTATTTAAATGTTATTCTTAAAAATTATGAAACATGCTTGCCTGTCGGTCCCCTCCGTAAATATAAAAACGGAGCGGTGAGATGCTTAGCGAGTTCTCTTCTATGCTATGTATGATGCATCTCCGGTGGCAAAGCGATTAACAATCTTCAACAAAGCACCATGCCGTGGCTGTGCATAATATAGCTGTGGAAAGACTTCCCATAGATCCCTAGAGCTGATCTTCGTTGCCATGTGTTCTTTCCCCAGAACACTCTCAAGAATTGCATGAGTGAGGCGCCTCGCAGCGATTTCATCTCTATACCCCAGCGAATGAAGGTATTCGTGCATCAGCACGACGATGACATAATTCTGGATCGTCTCTCTATCGTTAAGTGTCTGTTCCAGAACCCTTATGAGCGCACCGTTCATCACTATGTAGTTGGCGCCGACCTGCCAGAAGGCAGCTACCTTTGGATCGAATTCACCGATGGCCAGTCCGATTCCCGCTCTCTCCTTTTTCAATACAGCTTTTACATACCCTTTGATCTGCGAAAAGATTGCATCATAGTCCACATCCATGCCAGTATCGTCAATTTGCGTTTCCCTCATCGTTGGGTTAAGCCCCTTCTTCTGTCCGCCACCGTAGAGGAATTTCATAACTAAACATTTGAAATGTAAATAAATACATGACGTAAGCCGTTAAAGTACAAATCACAGAGTTTATGAAAAATTTCAGCCTGATTATGATCAATGGGCCGTACACGCAAGGGTTATTTGTATGATATATCCGCTGATCTGATGACTTTACCGAATTCACCGTCTATTGATGCGAGGTTGACCTGGTGTACGGTTTCTGCCGGTATCACGCCGCCCATGGTATCTCTGCGATCAAATGTGGCGCATGCATCCTCCACGAGGTACGTTTCAAAGCCCATATTTCCGGCCATTCTGACGGTTGCGCTCACACAGTGGTCGGTTGTGAGACCAATCACGAATATCCTTCGCAAGTCCAGCCGCCTAAGGATGACGTCAAGATCGGTGCCTATGAAGGCACTGTTAACACGCTTCGTTATGATCATTTCCCCCTCAGCTGGAAGGGCCTGATCCTTGAATTCGAATGTCTGCAGATCGGGCCTGAATGGAGATCTCTCGTCGTACGAAAAATGCCGCACGTGTATTATCTTGAGCCCATGGCCCCTGAATTCCCTGATGAGATCAGCTATCTTATCCTCTGCATCCGGATTGTTGCGATGTCCAAGGAGAGGATCATCCCATGCTTTCTGTACATCGATGATCACCAGCGCGCTGCGTTTATCGGCAGCTACTTTTTCATCCATAAAGTAGAATTTTATTAATGTATTATATTTTATCGCCAATGGAGAGAAAGATGTCGCCTGCGATCATCATGCGTTATGTTTCCGCTATCGATGACCGGGCATCCTTGATCGAACGATGCAGAGAAGGACATAAGCAAATGATGAGGCCAGTCCTCAGGCTAGAGGGGCAAAGATAGAGGATGTTGATATCAAAGAAACAGGCCCGAGGATAACATGGCCATAGCCTCGTACTGTAGTGCGGATCCCCATCTTTAATTAACTCAGAACCGATCACAGCTATTTCAGCAATACCTTACCATTTCACTGAATTGTCTGTTCACATCAGGCTATCTTTTTACGCTGCTGCATCTGTGCCATAACAGTTGAATCCATCATATTCGGCGTACGTTTCTTATAGATCCTTGACTATGAACTGGCGTTGTATTGAGGATTGCGATATAGTATTTTTAACAGACCATGGATGAAAATTGTGTTGGAATACGATTCGGTTACAGAGTGCCTGAAATCGCTGAACCCACGATCGTGCATCATCTGTCTGATAGCTTCGATATAATCGACACATATTTGTGGTAGAATTCTAAGCCCTTATCGGTTATCTCCACGATCACCCTTGGAGAACTGAAAATTGAAACCTTTCTGGTCTTGAGGTATCCGGCATCCTCAAGGCGATAGACATGATTTGATATGCTGCTCTTGCCACAGCCGGTAAGCTTCATGAGATCCGACATTCTCATCCTTCCGTTTATGGCCAGTGCAACCACTATCATGATCCTCGTGGATGAGTCCATGGGATCTCGGATGAACTCATTAAATATGGATCTGATCAGTGAGTCATCCATGGGCATCCCCTTCTCGTCATTCACTGGCAATCACCGTTTCCTCAGCTGCAGATATTATGAAATAAACCCCTGTGAAGAGCCACAGCCCAACGGTAATCGCCAGAAGGACGATGCCGACGTAATAGAACCAGGTGGGAAGTATACCAAACTCAGAAACGTAAGAGACAATAAGGAGAGCCATGAATGCGGTGAACGGCACTGCTGGCAGGCGCCTGGTTCGGATTATCGACTTCCGGCTGTTGGCAAACATGGCAACGTCAGCGTATGCCACCGCCAAAAAATTGACCGTTGAAGAAACAAGTATGAAAGAAATGCTATGTCTATACGGTTCAGATATGATCTGCACGGCTGCATCAAGGATCAGCAACACAACGACGATCTTTGCGCCCATGAACCTGATGCGCAATCTGATATTTTCCGGTGCTATCTCTAATGTACGGCTGGTTTTCACATATATCTTGCGCCATAGGAGTATCGATATGATCGCAACGAACAAATCTAGTACTGAAAAGACGAATATGGCTACTGGAATACCTGGAAACAGCGATCTAGCCAGCCAGGACGAGAAGGAAAAGATCAGTATGAGAACACCGATGTTGATGTAGAAAATACCCCATATCCTCTCAAGAACATGATCCTGAAATTCTAAAAGATGATGGTTGATGATCCGTATCTCATCATTCATCTTTTCGCTGTTCTCTGACATATTCCACCATTCGGATGAAAGCGGTTCTCAGATCCGATTGCGATCTACTGCATGATATCACTGAAATCCCCTTTTTAAAGGCAATGTCACGCAGATCCCCGCATGGATCGATATTACTGGAGAATGCAATGCGAATTCTGTTCGATACATCCCCCATCCTGACATCCATGACGCCCTGCATGTGCTTAATGGTTTTCATCAGTTCTTCGTCAATTTTGCTGAACTCTGCAACAACCTCGGTAGATCCTGCACTAGCATACAGTTCTTCCAGGCTTCCGTCGAAGATCACATGTCCCGAATACATTACAGTTACGTAATCGGATATGGTCTCTATGTCCCGGAGCTGATGGCTCGATATCAGAATCGATTTCCCTCGATCACGCAGCGATTTGATAATGTTGAATAGGTTCTCTACCGCAGAAACATCCAGGCCGGATGTCGGTTCATCCATGATGATAACGTCCGGATCAGAAATCAGTGAAATCACTATGTCTAGTTTCTGAAGCATGCCCCTGCTCAGCCTCGATATGCGTTTCTTCATGTGATCCTTCAGCCCGAGATCGTTAACTATGGGCAATGCCCGTTCAATGGCCTCTGCAGCATCCAGGCCCATCATTCGGCCATAGGACACGATGCAGTCACGAACAGTGAATACTTTGGGAAATGCCGGTAGTTCAGGGACATAGCCAATGTGCTTCTTCAGATCCTTCGAATTCCATGGGTACGTAACACCTCTGAATGAGATGTTTATGCTGTCCGGCTCAAGCAACCCGGTTATGCACTTTATCGTTGTGCTTTTTCCTGCGCCGTTGTTCCCCACAAGCGCGTGTATGCTGCCGCATCGTATCTTGATTGCCACGTCTCTGACTCCAGATCCGCCAGGATATATCTTAGTGAGATTTTTGACCTCAAGGAGATTGCCGTCTTCCATTCAGAGATCACCTCTTCTGAATATTGCATAACCGAGTATCAGAAACAGTGTTAGCTCTATGATCGATGATACGAGAACTGATGCCACATAAAGCGCTGCTGGAACTTCATAAGTTTTGAAGGATCCGAGAACCTGCATCGTCAGCGATATGCTTCCTCCATGATCGAGAAACATCAGAAAACCAGCGGGCAGAACCTCTGAAAAATTTACATACGGTATTGTATCGATGATGAGACTGAAACCATGCCTGAATACAACGAAGAAATAGGCAATATCACAAAATATCCACGCTGCAAACAATGCAGAGAAGGTAAGCGATGAATTTCTTATGGCCGAACCGAACATGAAGCTCATCGCAGCGTATGATGTTAGGCTGACCACATACCCCAGGATAAAATATGGGAGCCAGCGAAAGCCGCTCTGGCCGCCTGAGACTGCTGTATTCAGTGATATCGATAGGACTACGGTTATGAGGGACAGGAAGGTGAAGACAGCGATCTTCTCAATGGCCTTCCCAAAGTAGATCTCCCATCTGTTGAGCGGAAGCGAGTAGAGCCTTGATATGGTTCCGTTCTCGAACTCACCCGCGATCGAATCTACGGATAGCAGCCCGCCTGTTATGAGGCCGAAGAGGCCTGCCACGATTGTGTCGAATTCTTCCGCCACTGTATACATCCAGTCCCATGCTGCCGGCTTGTAGGTGAAGAATATCCCGTCAGCATATTTTGGAATCAGAAACTAATAGCAGAAAGCGAAGAATACAACCATGCCGAAGACGGCTATCGCTTTCCTCTTCCTCAGATCCATATTCAATTCATATCCAATTACAGAATAGAGACCATTCATTGTAGCAGTTAACATAAGCGTCGATAATAAGCCGCTGCTGCGTACAAAAATTGTACCTCACATTTGTAGAACTGTGTTCTGTTCAAATAAAATCTGATGTGATGGGTATTTTGTGTATTATAATTTGAGGATTATCAAAATCAGCAGTATCACGGGCAATGACAGTATTGCGCCCAGCAGAGCCAGCGCCGCAGGATGGCCAAAATTCATCGTGAATCCCACGCCGAAGCGCTTCGGCACGAAAATCCTGCCGTCATTCCTGTTGACATAGAGAACGCCTGCCTTCCAGTACTTATCATCATCTTTAACTTCACCAGCAAGGATTCTTTGATCTGCAGCCCCATTACCTTCCTTAATACGAATTCTGCTTCCCATCTGGCCTGTGCTGGCAAACAGTAAAAGTGCTGCCACCACTATGAGGACCGCGGGCAGCGTTATGACCATGAGGTTGAATGGCCCGATGATACCCCATTCGGTGAAAGCGGAAATCAGGAATGTGGAATCTACGAAGGCCGAGACCAGAAGCATGAATTTGACGGTCCTGGATCTGAATATTCTTGCCCTGCTGACAGGATCGTCAACGCCATAGTCAAGCCTGAAGCTTGTTCGCCATATTGCCACGGCCAGAACGAACAGAAAGGCGGTGATTATGGCCGAAATCGTGGGCATAAAGAGTACGGCAAAGATGGATTTCTCTGAATACTGATTGGGAATGCCGGAAATCCCGTAATGGGTTGGAAACATGACCGGTATTCGGGGATAATAGACAATACCAACCGCGAACATGGCAATGATCAGGACTAGCCCTGGAAGTGAATATAACCATGGAAAAGATTTCAGCCCTCCGGACGCCACCATGGCAGATACGGTTCGATCGCCTTCAATAGGCCCCATATCCTTTTTCATGGCCGCAACGCGCAGATGCATTGGTAGGTAGATCAGGAAGGCAACTGCGATTACGATCGGCGTTGAGACGATAACGGGATACACGGTGTATCTGAGTGCATAGGATACGATGATGGCTGATACGGTTACCGCTATAACGGATAACGTGTAAATACGCTTCATTGCTGTCAGCTTTGAATTATAGATCATCCCAGAAGGGATCCTGACGCCAAAAACTATGGATCTTTCTGTCATGTATGGTATTAGAGATACAGCCAGACCTGTTATCGCAGTAATTAGGAATTCCACAAAATAGAATTGAGCGAACGCGGAGATCAATGGGCATCTCCTCCATTGAAGAATTTTCTGGTCATACTGTCGATCTCATCGTATGATATGCCAAGCGCAGCCGCCTTTATGACGGATTCCTGTAACTCTTCAAGAATGTGTTTCTTTTTCTCATCGTCTGCCTTCCTCGGTGAAACTATGTACCTCTTCCTGTTCATGAGCGTGATAAAACCATCCTGCCTGAGCATTTCGTATGCCTCATTGACCGTGTGATAGTTGATGTCGAGTACGCCCGCGAGAACACGGAGTGAGGGCAGCCTATCCCCAGGCAGAAGTCTCCCGCTGGCTATCGCCTCGACTATCTGTGAGTATATCTGGCGGTATAAGGGCGTCTCGCTGTTCGGATCCAGCGTTATTATCAGATCCCCTGACACATGTTCTATAATTTATAGAACAATTTAAGGGTTTCCCTGGCCGATCATTGCTTTCGATATCTATCCAGGATCTCTGCGACGTGACTTCTGGTTTCCCTGTCCTCAAAGAAGATGTCTACTCCGCGTATTCCACGCGTCAACAAGGTGTAATAGCGGTTTTTTATAAGCCTCATGGCAGCTTCAGGATTCCTCCTTGCCAGGGATCTGAGCGAGAAGTTGTTTCCAATGGTATCTGTGATGACCGTACCATCTATTGTCCAGCCATCTCTCCATATCAGATCCCTCCCCCATACAAGTCCTATATAATCTGCCTCAAACCCCTGCGCACCGTAGACGGATGCGCAGTACTTGAGCGGATCCAGTTCGCCCCTCCAGTAACGTGGATATTCTGTCTTCTCATCCATCAGCCAGTGGATGTCAAGGCCGGTATCCCTGTAAATATCGAGGCCTGATGGTAACGGGTATCCTATGCGCCTATTCTGATCGCTGGTTGGTTTTTTCTTGTCGCCCCTGGTTTCCGTGAACGCGCACAGCAATCCAATCTTATATCCATTCTCCCTTTTCCGCTGGAGATCCCCCATGAAATCCATCACATCATCGAACAGTTTGACCTCATAATTGAGGATCTTCGGCGCGTCTTCATCCCATAGTATGTGCCGAACAAGTTTCAGATAATCCCTGGAGAGCCTGAATGTCGTAGAGAGGCTCATCTCCGTGATGTTTTTACAGTATCGCCTGAAGTTTTCCAGCGTTCCGGCTTCGTCTCCAATGAGTATCTGCGAATCATCGAAAAAATACACCTTTACCTTCGATCTCTTCTGCGTTGTCTGGATCACCTCGGATGTCATCCTCTGGGCTTCATCGTAGATTATCAGATCCATGTCGCTGTACCTAGAAACATCGAATTTCGGCTCGCCTATTCCTGTGCCCCTTCCAGTTGAGAAATACTGAATCATTGAGCCTATCATAACGCCCCCGGCGTTGAGGTTGAGTACCTGCCGCATCGTATTCAGAAGCCTGTTGTTCCTGTATGCCAGCATTGCATTATATCCGTTTTTCACGGCATCAAGGAGAAGTTCTAGTGCGACCAGTGTTTTTCCGGATCCGCTCTCGCCACGTATCAAAAATGTCCTGTCCATGCCATTTTCGACGGCTTCAAACACCCTTTGCATTATCATGGCCTGTTCTTCGCTGAGGCCATAGCCTTTTGAAACAAGTGTTGAAGCGGCATCTGATACTATATCCTGCCTGTACTTTATGATGAGATCTATGAGATCGTCGCTTATGGTGAACCTCCCGCCGACGATTGGTTCGATATCCTTCTGCTTTCCAGGTTCTCCCATTTTCCTTATTTGCTGTCTCAGATCGTCAATGCTGTGTGCTATCTGGCATGAATCGGACGTATACGTGCTATTGTTGTACATAAAAAGTATACCCCTGTAATCAATGATGGATCCTGATGTGTGAAAAAACCTCATCTTTGATACATAGTTATTCAGCTGATAGCACGGATCTATATGATAGGCTCCATCGGCAAGAACGACCATTTTGCTGATTCTCCTGACGTCTTTCCATCCCTTGGCCTCGATGATGAGCGCATTCCTGGTATCCACAACAATGATATCGGCGCGTTCCAGGCCGAACAGCGGCGTTTCGGCAAGCAACGGGTAATCAAGTCCCATATCGAAAAGGTTCTTTCCGAGAAACGACCAGGCACTCCTCTCCTCCGGCGAAGGATATTCACCGTATTGGTCTCTAATTGCCTGGACAAGATCCTCTATCATGTCATCCGGCTGCCTGTAATGGTTTACGAGGATCGGAAGGCCCATGCAAACTTAACACCTTCTCGAATAAAAATTTTGTAGGTTCTCCCTATTGACCTGGAATCATCGGTGTATCCGCGATTCCATTCAGCATTCAGCACTTCGGGGAAAATATGCAAAACATTGATATATCTGAATAATGAAATATGAGGGTCCTGAATTTAGCCTATTTTGCATCCGGTGATAATGTGCCTTATCTCCAACGGCATGATGTCCCCAAAACACCGCAGACAGGATCTATGCTTATGAGAAATGCTGCGTTGATGGCTGGATATCACATGCATTTTTTTGTTCGGAATTAGCGTTCAGTTTACGTCCAAGCATCCCGCTGCGGAAGGAATCGAATACACTGATGCATAGATGAATGTTCGAAAAATCATCTCCGCCCGTAAATATCCAGCAGGGTTAAAATCCATCCCTGCTGAACACGTAGCCCACTATTCCTGCTATGAGCACCAGTATGGCGCCCGCAGCGTATCCGTTGTCAAATATAAAGGCAAGAAATGCGAGAATAGTGATCATGAACCATGATCTGGTGTTCAGTCGATTCGTTACGGTACCGTTTGTTTCTCTAACTATCATGAAGCCTAATAGGAGGCCTATAACGCTTAGAATCACCGATATGAAGATGAAGCCTGATCTGCTTGTGCTGAACGGATTCACAACAAAGGCACCAATTGAGAGAATGTGATAAGCCAGGGCCATTATGAGTGCCACAACGGCATTCACAATGATCAGAACGCCACCAATGAACGAGATGATGACCATGAACGTCATGATAAGCCCTATCAGTGGATTCTCTTTATTTTGGAACATCTTAATATAATGATCTCCATGTATATTTTTCTTTCCGAAGATTAACCGAGCATCGACATTCGGATAGCCTTCTATTCTCTTCTGATCTTTCTCCACGATCCAAGATACCGCCGCAGAATTGCTGGCATTCGGAATGCCTGATGCTTTCGACGAAATGAAGCATAGCTTCGGATTTTTCATATATCGTAGATACAAGGATTGAGCAGTGTTTTGCCATGATCATATCTGGAAATTGCAAGGACAATAAGTAAAAGGGATATGCAAGGTATGCTGCAGGAGGATCTTCACCTTACAGAGATAACCACTAAACATCGCTGCATTTGGATCTGAGCCCAACCAGAATGTATCGCCATGCTGCATTTCTTTTCTGATCCTTAGGCTCCATGGCGAACTCAGGATCGTACATGGTCGATATCTTTGACATGTCCCTCCTGAATGGATCCACGAAGATCGAAACGACGTTCTTCCTGATGAAGCCATCGGCGTTGATGAAGTAGTTGCCGCATCTCAGCACATTCCAAACATTCCTGTAGACCGCGAAGCGCTGTCTGCCCGTATTGTGAAGAACAAGGTTGGATACAGCCAGATCAAACTTGTTTTCTATATTCAGCGGCTTAGTTATGTCTGCCTCAAAAACCGTGACCCTGTCCAGGACATCCGCCAGCCTGAGATTCTCGATTAGCTTTTCCCTGGAGTTATCCCTGAGTGATCCTGTCGAAAAGGTATCTATGGCGGTTACATGCGAATTCTTGAAATATTCAGCGCATAGGATCGTGAGAAAGCCTAGGCCGGATCCAATGTCCACGATATTAATGTCCGCATCCCGATCCATTCCGATCTTCCCGAAGGCTTCGGTGAACATTATCCTGGCAATATATCGCAATCTTTCGGAATCCTCCCTTGATGAGTGATGGTATACGCCGAAGTCTGGATCAGCCATACGTAAGCCTAATTCCACGGGAGATAATACCTTTTCTTTTAGGAAAAATATCAATTAAATTCTCCAATTCAAACATCGGATTCTGTCTGTTATAGGGTCCTGACGAAATGCCGAGGCGGCATCCTTCTGGATCACCGCGCATATCCCGCCATTGCTGTATCCTCGCTCGTTTTCATTGCCTGACAATGAGCTTAGCGGCCAGCTGGAACAGCGAGATCGAGTGTATCCAGACCCTGCCAGGCCCGCGCATGTGGGCGAAAAACAGCCCTTCACCTTCCAGGCCGCCGAGGATCATCGTGCGCAGGCCGCCGATCCTCTCCACATTGTACTGCACGGTATCGTCGAAGGCAAGAACATGGCTCAGCTCAACGCTTATATCGTCACCGGCAGCGAGATCCCTCTCTATGATCTGCCCATGGCCGTGAAGGAATATGGAACCTGTGCCTGAGAAATGCTCCAGGAAGAGTCCTTCGCCGCCGAGCAGGCCCTGCCATACACCAGCGAACTTCGTAGAATACTGTATTCCAGAATCCATGCAGAGAAAAGCGTTGAACTCTGCGATTATACCTCCTCCCCTGAGGTCTATGCGGTGAACCTTTCCAGGAAGGAAACCCGCGGACGCAATTTCGCCAGGCCCATCAACCTTCAGCAAAAATACGGCGGATCCGCCAAGCATGTGCGAGATCATGCCCTTCAGCCCACCTGCCCTTACATCCAGCCTGGATTGCCTATCCTTGTAAATGAGGTGCCCTGGCTCAACGTATACTGATTCGCCAGGCCCGAGAACAGCCTTGAGGTACTGCACGTCCGTGCCCTGTATTTCGTAATCGACCATAAAATAGCATGCAAAATTATTATTAAATTTTATCTTAAAAAATTGTAATTAAAAATTTTAATCCTTTATTTTTAAAGCCCATACGATATCAGCAAAGTATCGAGGTAATAGTTGGCCAGATCAACGGTCATGTTGAAGGCGTTGAAGGATCCTATGCCCACGAAGTCGTTCCAGCCCTGGCCTAGGTAGCCGCTTCCGACCATTCCAGGGTACGGCTGCACGTAGTCTACCATGTAGTATGCTGGCAGGCCGAACTCATAACCGTAGCCCAGTTCGTACAGTGCAGGCTGTATCCAGCCGAAGTATCCCACGGTACCATCAGCTGATACGAATGCGGATTCAATATCGGCGAATATGCCGGCAGATATGGGCGTTGCAAAGCTGGTACCACCGGCTATTCCGAAGAAGTCCCTGTAAGCGAAGACCATCTTGGCTGCAGGCATGGCTATATCAGGCTGCCCGCGGTTCGTGAATGTGGACGGTACTACTATCAGATCTGAGCTCTGGTACGTTGGCCTGGCGAAGAAGAAGCTGTTGCCGCCGCCGGATCCAACTGGGCCGCCGTACCAGCTGTACTCGGGCTGGTACCATCCAAACTGCCCGGTTATGTATCCGGTCTCGTTCAGCACAGGGTATATGCCGCCAACGGACACTATGTATTCTGAAGCCATAACAGTCAGGTAGTATATGCTGTGGCTGTCAGCAGAACCAAGGAATATGGTAGTGCCTTCGGCTGCGGCCTGCAGCCCTATGAGGTTGTATATCTGTGCAAAGCCAGTGTCATGGTGGAACTGAAGCTCCGCCCAGCTTCCAGATATTATCTGTGGGTGTATAACGTTCAGCATGTAGTACAGTTCAAGGTTTATGGCGTTATCGCCTATTCCGGTCAGGTTGAACGGCTGCATCACATCGTATATGGTGGCGTTCGGCGCCATGGCTCCAGACCATTCAACGTCGAGATCGGCCTCAACACCCTCGCGATACGGGTTCATGCCGTTCGGAGTGAGGTTCACGAACACGACCTGCGGGTGGTGTATCCCATACTGGTCCCAGAACATGGATATTGCGCTCATGTTGGCAGATTCGCCAACGCCCAGTATACCGATCTTAACGCCCTGGCCTGTAAATCCGAGCTGCTCGAGTCCAGTGACGTTGTAGAACTGTGCCAGGTGGGCGGGTGTTAGGAGATCTCTTGATCCGTTCAGGTTGTGATCCGTTAGCTTAGAAATCCCTGAAACCTCGGTCTTAAGTTCCTGCCTGTTCTGCGTGCTAAGCAGCGCTTCGCTTGAATAGCTAAGCCCGTACACGTGCATTATCAGGCTTGAGAACTGCGCAGGTATGTATGGATTCTCCGTGTTTGTCATGAAGACTGCACCGCTACCGCCAGGATATGTGAACTCAAAGTTGAACAGCATCGTTCCGAACGCTCTCTCGAACATGCCAACGGTTCCCTGGAGCACGATGACCAGCGGAGCGTATGCGTATGACCATACCTTGAAGCCCATGGCCGAATAGTATGATTCCACCTGGGATATCTGCGACTGCGATGGATAGTACGATGCCATGAACTCCTGCGGCGTCAGGTAATCGTGGAAGTACGGGCTCATCGGGGAATTAACTGCGGCAACAAACTGTTCGAGCTGGCTCAAGTTCGTCATATTCAGGTACAGCGTTACGTTTATCACGTTATCGGGGTTTGCTGGCCCCAGGTTCAGAAGGTACTGCTGGAACTCTGGCGCCGTCATCATGTACGGTACGTTGCCCGGGAGCATCACTGAATTTGGCGGCTGGAGATCGATCACGTTCAGAGGTTCGTAGTCTCCGCCGTACTCTATCATTCCGCTATCGTTGTAAGGTATGTTTCCGTTGAAATTGTACCAGAAGTTTCCGCCCTGGTAATCGCCACCCACAATGCTGCCAGAGAGCGATACGCCGTCAAACATGCGAACGGTTGTGGCTGGCATCTTCGAGACGTTCCACATGTTGAGGTACACCGCTGGGGATCCGCTGTATATGCTGTACGAAGGGCTAATTGCGGTTATCTCTGTGGAGAAGAAATTGTTGTATATGGTGTTGTTGGAAGAGAAAACCGCAAGGCCGAGTGGATTGCCCCACAGGTTCCAGGCCTGCTCAAGCTGCGTATTGGCAAGCAGAGGCGAGTTGAGGAAGTAGTTGCCCCATACCGTGTTGTTCATGCCTCCGTAGATGATCACTGACGAATCCATGGACATGAACGTGTTCGAGGCTATGAGCGAATCCGAGGTGTTCCAGAATACAACGTTCGCAAGGGGCTCTCCGCTGTCGAAGGATGTGAACCATCCAGTAACCCTGCTTCCATACAGTATGAAGTGCGATGAGTTGAATATCCAGTATCCAAGATAGTTGTAGGGCACAAGGCCCTCAAAGAGAGCGTAACCAGCGAATATACCCTGATAAAGGACCGGAAATGTAGGCATCTGGGAAGCCATGGTGTAGGCAGATGTATTGATCAGCATGACTCCTGCGAACTGCGGGAACGAGTAGTCGTTTATCTCGCCGAACAGCGGGCTTATGTAACCGTATTCATTGTTGAAGAGCATATATGGGTTTGATACTGTTCCGCTGCCGGATGATGATATGTTGGCGATCTGGTTGTTGTTCATGGCCATGAGCGGTGTGTACACGCCGGCAGCCATGTCCATCGGCAGAACGAAGGTGTTGGACGAGGTGAGCATCTGGGCCTGTGCGCGGTGGTCGCTAAGCAGCGCCAGTCCAGCGTACTGGCCAGCTGGAAGCCAGAAGTCGTATGAACCAGACATGGTCAGCGGAACATATCCAGCCTGGCTGTAATTTATGACATCGCCCGGGCTGACGAACAGGAATGCGTTGCTTGGCATCACATTACCGGTGAACTGTTCCATTGAAGCAACGGATGAGACGTTCCACATGCCGTAGAGCAAAGATGGACCGGTGCTGAGCAGAACCTGATCCATAGAATTCCACGCTATGGCAGTTCCCACCGAGGTTTCCCCAGTGTCTGTACCAAAGTCAAATGCGCTCGGCACGTTGGTATAGGATTTAGCGGCCATTGCTGCACCGGGGTTGGAATTTCCTGGTGGAGGAGGCGGTGGTGGCGGAGTTGGATGCATCATCGGATTGGCTGCAGGTATGTATTTGAGATCCATCATTCCGTTTATATCCGTCACCGTTGTGGTGGATCCGCCTCCAGGCCCGCCTATCATTATCTCGGCGTCATAGAGGAGGCCCAGTGGCGTGAGCTGCGTTCCACTAACTCTGAAGTAGGATGGCGGTGCCTTATAGGCCGGAGGCATTCCATAGGTAGAGTTGAACGTGACCCTGTCGTACGTTCCACTAACGCCAAGAGTCGGTATTGAATAATTGAAGTAGAAAACGTTGTTCCCATTGATCTCCGATGTATTCAGGTATAGCGTCAGGGTGAATGGTGGTGGAAGGTAGAATGTGGGCCCAAGTGCTATGTGAACTCCCGAGTACGGATATAAAAGACCCGTGGAATTGAGTATTGCGTTGCTGGACATGACAGCAGTGGGGCTGCTGAAGTTCCATATATTGTCAACGAAGCTGATTTCGTGTGTTCTCACAGAATAGCTCGCAACGTTCTGTGTCCAAAAGGTGTACGAGGAATTGCCGAAAAGTGTCGTGTTTGCAGTTACCGTGTTGAGCTGAAAAGTCATAGAGGATGGGGCATCATCTGCGAGATTGAATACGCTGAGGTTCGTTATGTTGATAGTTGCGGCAAAGCTGGACGCATAATAGTTGCTGCCAACGAGCTGGCCGGAGATATTCTCAAGCCCGAAAAATCCTATGCCCATTGGCGCAGGCGACTGTGTATAGAGAGGCTGAACGGTTCCATTCTGATACAGGAAGCGGTGATCTTTGGCCGGCAGGAAAAGGTAATTGTTCACCGGCTTCAACACGCTGGTCTGCGTTTCGTAAACAGGCTTGCTGCTGGCCTTCAGGCCGGTATCCTTCTGTATGGATGGCGTCGACGCGCTGTTGAAGGCAAAATTGATGCCTAGAAAACCGATCACTGCAATGACTGCTATCAATATCGTTATGAACATAATTTTTCTATTGTACATCAGTTGAATTCATGCGAAATCCAATTAAAATATGATGAAAAATTAGTATGTAAATAAGATCAACATACGCGGGACAACAAATTCTGCAAAGTATAAACAATAAGGCCTCAAAGAGATCTCATTGTGACGCTTCAAACAGCCCCTTTTCATTGGACCAGCAAATTTCTGTGAGGAAATCTGTCAGGCCAGGAACCTGTGCTGTACCGGTCTTGAACCTTGCAACATCGGGCGCTTTTCACTATATTTTAAATGCTTTCTGAACTGCGGATTTTATACTTAGGAGCCAGTGTATTTGCTAATTTCAATCTCTCTGTTAGGGCACCCTTCCATTATTCAAGATCTTGTATTCCTGTCGGACATGGAACAGTTTAGTATGACGTTGTCATTTACACAGAGCGATGAAGATAATAATAGAACCAGATGACGGCATAAAGCCAGTACTAGATTCAATCAGGAGATCACGGAAATTCCTGTATGCAAATTTCTATATGATAGACAATAAGGATATTCTTAAAACTATGCAGGATCTCCAAAAGAGGGGTGTGGATGTGCGGGTCATATACGATGGCCGCCCGTACGGTGAAGCCAATGTGTCTGGAGAATCGAATGTAATTAAGGATTACGGATTGAACTACAAGATGGCACCGAAGAGGTTCGACTCGCCGGGCGTCTTCGACCACGCGAAGTATTTTGTCAGCGATAAGATAGCATTCATTGGCACAGCAAATGCATCCGATGCCTCATTCACAAAAAATAGGGAATACATGTACGTCACAAAAGATAGGCGAATGAGGAAAGCTCTGAAGAGCATATTCATGACTGACTGGAACAACACTGATGACAGCAAGGTAAGGAGGACAAGTCAAATTGTTCTTTCCCCTGGATCTGAGAGAACAATATGCTATCTCATATCGAAAGCGAAGTTCATTGAAACCGAGGAAATGGGTGATGATCCCGCTGTTTTTGCGGCTTTGAAGAAGAGAAGACGACTCAAGATGATACTGCCGTCGTCGGTCAGCGCTGAGGACAGGCAGCGTCTCATCGAGTTATCAAAAGCCGGGGTCAGAGTCAGGATCATGCCGGTAAATACGAACTACATGCACGCGAAGATGATATACGGAGACCGGGTTTTCATTGGTTCCGAGAACTTCAGTGCTACATCATTGAATAGAAACAGGGAGGTTGGAATAGTCTTTGACGACTTCATTGCCAAGATCAGGATCAGGAGGTCGTTCAGAAAGGACTGGAAGAGATCCACCAGGATCTGAATGCATGCATAGTTAAGATCGATCTTCCGGCATCTATATGTATTGCCAGATTGGGTCCTCCCACAGATCGTATTCTTCATGAACTTCCTTGACGGGCCTGTCCTTTATCTTTCCCTGCTTCTTAAGGTCGTGATACTTCGTCATCAGTTCGCTGTACTGCATTCTGGAGTTTTCATCGAATTTCTCCCTGACCTTCTTCCTTTCCTCCGGATGCAGTTCACTCAGCTTCTTCGACTGGAACAGAATGCGAAAGTACTTCTGACCGTACAGATCGACCAGAAAGATGTTGTACTTTATGTCCAAGTCCGGAAAATCCGATGCCGTCACTCCGGCTAATGCCTGCACAAGCGATTCGTCCAGGCCATTAATGGTCTGAAACGCTATCTCCAAACCCTTCTGCATAGCTTAGCCAACTAAATCATTGATAATATAGCTTGTCATCATTGGAATAGTTTGGTATGAAGTATAAGTATATCAACGCTATATTTCAATATGAGATATGCGTTCCACTTAAGATTAAAGGAGGGAAGCGAGGAGGAATACACAAGAAGGCATAAGAACGTATGGCCGGAAATGTTGGATCTTCTTAAGAGGGCCGGTATCAGAAACTACTCAATTTTCATTGACGGAACTGACGTGTTTGGTTATTGGGAATGCGATAATCCATCTGCCACACTGTCGGCAATAAACAATAGCGAGATAAATTCAAAATGGCAGACCTTTATGAGCGACATAATAATTACACCTCCAGCAGAGAGAACTGGGACAGGTATGGACGAAGTCTTTTACCTGCCATGAATTTTAGATAAAAATTCAAAGACCAAATTCTAGATAAAAACGATCCAATTCATCAATTAGACGCCAGGAGAGATGAGGGCTTGGATCCCTGCTCGTGTATCGTGTTATGACGCCTCTTTTCATGAGAAGATATTTTTCTATTTCCACGAACTCTGACATGTGATGAACTTCAAATTTTAAGAATCTGGTTAGCGTATCCCACATACTGAAATTTTGATAAAACATGCTCTTGATGACTATATCTGGTATAGCAGACCCTATTATGCTCCCATTGGATCCAGCCTTAATCTCTTTTGGGATATTGATGCCTAGATATCCTCCATAGATCTTTGCATCTTGATAAGTTTTCCGAATAGTCCTGATTTTCTTCAAGGAATTTCTTCCTTCTATTTTGAATCCATACAATACATTGGATTGAACATAATTCTTCCAGAATTTCAGTGATGGCAGATGATCCTCAGGTAATTCAGTGTCCTGAAAAATAACTGGTTGGTCTACTTTTTCGAGCAATTTCCTCAGAAAAGATTCAACAAATTTTCTTCCATATCTGTAAAATGGCACATAAGCAGGTGGTGAGACAACAACAGCGTCAGCGTCAGACTTTTTTGCCAATCTGGACAGCTCAATCATGGCATTCAACGAATTATCGTTTATGCCGACTATCAATTTTCCCTTCCAGTTGGATGAATGCCTGATTAAATCTATTATTTCACCTTTTTCTGACAATGAAAGTCTATAATACTCACCTCCAAAAAGAAGCACAGCAATTGAATGGATACCTATTCTTTCCAGAAAACGAGGAATTTGAGCTGTTTCTTCATAATTTATAGTCTGATCGTTATTAAATACTGTGGGACAGGCAGCCATTATGTCAAAATTTCCCGGCAGGCTCATTAGGGAGTAACCAATTAACAAAATATAAATGAAGAAGAAGACCAGTCCGTCACAAAATATGATACATCGAAAATTATAGTCCGTAGACTAGCTTCAGCATTTAGATTTTAGGGATCTGTTCTCGCAGAGACCTATGGGACGAATCCTTATGGCTGTAAGATGCTCTGACGAATATGAGATATAATGGTTTTCATCAACCCCATTAGGCATGGCGAGGATATATTATTTAATCGGACAGGTATGATATGTTCTTTAAATATGTATAAACCGATAGCATATACATGGGTGATAAATCAAATCCAATAGAATTGTTAGATAATGCCAATCTTACAGGCACACACGTATCTTGGACATTGATAGCGTCGCTTGGGGATTTCTTGGATGCCGGTATGTTTGCAGGTACCGGTATAACATTATCCGCAATACTCGCCTATTTGCATATAACATCGACTCTACTGGCAGGATTTCCAGCCCTGATCACGCTTCTCGGGACAGCGTTCGGCGCATTAGTCTTCGGGCCCTTAGGAGATAAGTACGGAAGAAAATTCATCTATCAGGTAGATATGATTGTGTATGCAGTTGCTGCCATCCTTCTGGCTTTCTCATTCAACTTTATCTGGGCTATGGTATTTTATGCCATAATAGGTATATCAGTGGGTGCAGATGTTCCAACGTCTTGGTCTTTGATATCTGAGTTTGCTCCTAAAAGTGGTAGGGGTAAATTGATGACGTATACAAACATAATGTGGTACGTGGGGGTTCTAGTTGAACTTGCGATAGCTATAGCGATATACAACACCGGAATCACGCTGTTCAGAACCATTTGGATAATGCTTGGCATCATAGCCATAATTGCCTGGGCTTTAAGGCGCAGATTGACAGAATCTCCAAGATTTGATGTATTAAAGGGTCGTTATGAGGATCTTCACAGTGCCACAAAAATTCTCGGAAGCGCACAGGAGGCTACAATTTCAGCCTCTACAGCACCTAAATACAAAGAATATCGCTATGGAGAACTCTTCACCAAATATGGGGGGCCATTACTATTCGCCTGGTTCCTATACCTGATGTGGGGTATACCTGCCTCAACTTACGGGGAGTTCTTCCCATACATCTTCAGTTCACTACATCTGGTATCGACGAGGGTTGTCTTCGCTTTTGAAGCAATATATTTTGGCAGTGCGATCGTTCCAGGCCTGCTTATATACTATTTCCTCACCGACAAGGTTGGTGTGGGCAGGTATCCGCTGTATCTCACAAGTGCAGCTATGTCAGCCGTATCATTCCTGCTGCTTGTCTATAAACCTTTCCTCTATAATGTACCGGTGCTCCTCATTTCATTCCTGCTATTCGGTATAGGTCAGGGTCTAGGTGTGTGGCCAATAACTAGGCTATATTCGCTGGAGCATTTTCCGACCAGTATAAGAAATTCAGGGCAGGGTTTCATCTGGTTCACTATGAGATTCGAAGGTGCTATATTTGGACTCTTCACTCCTCTTATCGTAAAGGCAAGTGTCACCTACATCGGATGGATAGCGGGAATATTCTTCCTTGTTGCATTCATAGTCGTCGGTGTAATGGGCGTAGTTGCACCGGGTTACGTGAGGACAGAATCAAAATCCCTGGAACAAACTGCTGGCGAATAGAGGTGTTATAAATGCTCGACTTCAAAGGCAAAAACGCTGTGATAACCGGTGGATCTCGGGGCATAGGTAGAGCGATCGCGTTGGGACTTGCTAAGCAAGGAGCGAACATACTTATAAGCTACGCCTCTCACGATTCCGAAGCAGACGAGGTTCTGGAAACTGCCAGCAAATATGGCGTGAAAGCGCATAAGGTAAAGGTCGATCAGAGCGATCCATATGAGAGCATAAGATTTGCTGAGAAAGCTATAGAAACATTTGGCAAGGTGCATATATTGGTTGATAACGCCGGCATATGCCCATTTGAGGATTTCTTCAGAATCAGCGTTGATTTGTTCGAAAAAGTATGGAAAGTCAATGTTGAAAGTCATTATTTCATCACACAACGCATTGCGAAAAATATGATCGAGAACAAAATAAACGGAAGGATACTCCTTATAAGTTCCATCAGTGCGCACGTTGGTGGCGAATTTCAAACGCATTATACCACAACAAAATCTGCGCTTAACGGCTTCATGCACTCGATTGCAATCGTGCTTGGAAAATATGGAATACTTGTTAATAGCCTTGAACCCGGAACAATACTCACAGACATAAACAAGGAGGATCTTTCAAACCAGGAAAAAAGAGCGTATATGGAACGCCGTACAGTCGTGGGGAGGCTGGGATTGCCAGAGGACATGGTCGCACCTGCTCTGTTTCTCCTCTCAGATGATAATACATACGTAACCGGTACAGAACTGCTGGCAGATGGCGGAATGC
>JABEBW010004047.1_pt1 | contig 32075 bp, 37 predicted proteins | sample 7245961 | NCBI WGS metagenome assembly JABEBW01 (sample SAMN14506364, study PRJNA622280) | hot springs metagenome | biome: hot spring [ENVO:00000051]|acidic hot spring [ENVO:00002120]; feature: spring [ENVO:00000027]|sediment [ENVO:00002007]; material: sediment environment [ENVO:01001048]...
AGAAAGATTTAAAGTTAGAGGATTGTAGAAACAAACTCGAATTTATAATACCAAATTACTGGATAAATTCCATATCAGAAAAATTAAAAGTTTTTGCAGCTTTTGTCCCTGTGGATGATGAGGAAATATTGATTTATATAAGGCAGTACCAGAAATTTATAAATATACAAGTTATAAGAAACATTATCAATTTTATTTTTATTCCATTCGATAAAATTGTTTTAAACCAGGACAGAAGGGTTGTCGAAACACAGATACCAATGGAAGGAAAAATTTCAAACAGGGAACTGCTTGTTCCTGCTGATTATCCTATTTTACTTTACAGACAATATTTAGCCAAAACAGAAAAAAGCGGTGAAGGAAATTCATGAATTTTTCATAAAATGCTAAAAATTGTTTATATTTGTCCAAAAATTTTAATTTTTTAAATATAAAATGTATTAATCCTCATAGGCTTCAAACCCGACAATCTCAAGATCCAGGCCAAGATCAATAAGTCTATTATATAGATCAATTATGAAAGAGAGTATTTCCTTGAAGGTTATCAATTTGTATAATCTGAAATTTTCAAACTGAGATCCTTCAAAATAGAGAGGAAACAATCCCCTTGCTATAATATTGTTGAGAAAATCATTAAGAATTGGAACATATTTTTTCTCCAATGATGTTATCAGTTCCAGAGGCAGAATTCTATACTCCTTACCATCATAGAAAGGATAGTAAACATAGTATTTTTTACCTTCTTTTTTCTCAGGTATGGCCCCAGAATAATTGACTATTGTTTCCATATAAACTAAATTTTTTAAGTCCACGCCATATTTTCTGAAAAATTCGGTTATTGGTTTTATATCACCTATTTCTTCAATTGAATAGATTCCAGGACCAACAAGATCATCGTAGGCATTATGAAGATCTATTATTCTTTTTGAAACCTGTGTGGATGAGGATTTTTTAAAATGTAAAAGGGCATAAAATCTTTTTTTATAATAAACCATTTGGGGATAAAACAAAACATCCTTAATATCCGGCAAAATTGGAGAATTTTTTGTTCTTTCAATTAATTTTTGGTCTGTAAAGTGTATCGGCCTTAATTTTATTTCAATTATACCATTTTCTTCCTGGTAGGAAATTTTATTTTTGTTTAACTCGAATTTTATTATATCATAATCAGGATGTGTTGATGGAATGGAAATCAAATGTGTATTGATTGGTGGAAAATATCTAATTATTGAACCATCCTTCATAATATGGCTTAAAAATTGTACTCCCATCACACTTTCATCAAATGAGTAAATTAACTGTCTATCAAACATTTTCTTATAGAGAAAATTGTTTTCAAGTTCTATGAACGTTTTCATAAGTTCTAATAAACTTCTTTTTATTTAATATATAAAATTTTCGTATCTGGAGCTCTGTAGAAATCCTCTAAAAAAATTTTTATACTTTAGATGGATAATAATATAATTATGGGTGCAGAAAGTTCATCTGGGGGCAATAAGCTTGTAGACTTTTCTATAGAAGTTCCGGAATACTTTAACTGGGGTTTTGATGTCATTGATCGTTGGGCAAGCACAAAACCAGAGTTGAAAGCACTTGTTTATACCGATGATTCTGGCAAAGTAGAGAGCTTTACCTTTAACGATGTGAGCCTAATTTCCAATCAGTTTGCCAACTTTCTTACTGCAAAAGGAATCAAAAAGGGAGATTCTGTACTCCTCATGCTTCCTAACATCCCAGAACTGTGGTTTTTGATCGTCGCTCTGATAAAGATAGGAGCAGTTATAGTGCCAACTACTACCCAGCTGACAAGGAAGGATTTAGAATACAGGATAACAGCGGCACATATCAAAGGCATAATAACAGATTCTTCCCAAATTGAAAAATTCTCTGGTCTTTTGGATAAATATGGTGACCAAATATCTTTGGCAGCAATCACGGATAATGTGAGTAAAGAGGGATGGGTTAATCTTGCCGATGCAAGGAAAGAATCAACAAAATTTTCTGGGGAAGGCAGAACAAAATCCGATGAAATATGCATGATTTACTTCACTTCAGGAACAGAGGGTCTGCCAAAGATGGTTATGCATACACATGTTAGTTATCCACTAGGGCATAAGGCTACAGCCAAATGGCTTGGGTTGAAGGAGGGTGATCTGCACTGGAATATCTCCTCTCCAGGCTGGGCAAAACATGCATGGAGCAGCGTATTCGCTCCTTGGAATGTCGGTGCAACAACGTTTGCGTACAATACTAAAGAAAGGTTTAATGCATCTGCACATCTTAAAATTATAGAGAAATTCAGGATTAACAGTGTTTGTGCTGCCCCTACTATCTGGAGAATGTTTTTGCAGGAAGATCTAAGCAAGTATGATCTATCAAGTTTGAAGAGCGCCGCTAGCGCCGGCGAGCCACTGAACCCAGAGATCATTTCCAGATTCCAAAAAGCCACAGGCGTGACTATAAGGGATGGTTATGGTCAAACAGAAACAGTTCTAGCTATAGGAAATTTTCCAGAAATTAAGATAAAGCCTGGATCTATGGGTGTTCCCAATCCTATTTATGACATAGATATTATTGATGACGATGGCAATAGACTTGGTGTTAATCAAGAGGGGCATATAGGGATAAAAGTCTCACCAAGCAAACCTTTTGCAATGCTAAAAGAGTATGGTAACGACCCAGAAAGAAATGCAGAAGCATTCAGAAATGGCTGGTACTATACAGGGGACAGAGCTTATAAGGATGAAGATGGATATTTCTGGTATGTAGGAAGGGCTGACGATGTCATCAAGAGTTCAGGTTATAGAATAGGTCCTTTTGAAGTTGAAAGTGCCCTCATTAAGCATCCCAGTGTTGTGGAAGCTGCAGCAGTACCAACACCTGATCCCATAAGGGGAACTGTGGTCAAGGCTTACGTTGTTTTAAGGAAGAATTACAAGCCAAGCCAAGAGCTTGCAGAAGAGCTAGCTATGCATGTTGCAAAGGAAACAGCACCTTATAAGTACCCAAGGGTGATAGAATTCGTGGAATCTCTTGACCCTGTCAAGACAATCTCAGGAAAGATAAAAAGGAAGGATCTAAGATTAGCGGAATTCGGAATGGGAGAAAAGAAAATCTTTGGAATTGAATACAGAGTCAAGCCTCTTAGAGAGAAATAAATGTGGATCACATAGCCAACAGTTTCAAAATTATTTGGCTTATAAAGAATTAGTTGAAGTCGAATATAGCTGTTGGGTAGTAAGTACCTATTTCTCAATCATTCAATTAATTATGGATCCAGATGATCTTACATGCCAGGATCTAAATACTTTCTTAAACCTGACTATATATGATCCAGCCTTTCCCTGATTTTCAAGATCTATTACAAAATCCATAAACATATTTTTGAATTCTTTAGGATTTTTATTAACCATATTCACTATCTTTTCAGGAGTTGCATTATTCAATTCACAAATAAGACCAAGGGTCCTTAAAAAACATCCGCATTGATCCCAGAACCTGCCCTGAGATTTTCATACAATCTTTTTAAACCCCCATTTTCCAACAAATTTCTATAATTTGGTTCGTAGGTCACAATTAAAGACAATATCCATTGCTATTAAATTATCAGCTTAATATTTTAAACGGGCCCGCTGGGAGTTGAACCCAGGCCTGGGGCTCCGGAAGCCCCTATGCTATCCTGACTACACTACGGGCCCCGGATCCTCAATAGATTACTTTTTCTTAAATTCTGTGTATCCGCATTTACCGCATGTATATCTGTCTTTGTGCTCAGCAAGGAAAACTCCGGGTCCGCACTTTGGGCAAGTTTTTCTCTTTCTCACAAGCTTACCATCAACAATTTCATAAAGCTCTCTTTTCTGCAATTTTATTCACCCCTTTTCTTGGGTTCCTTTAGTCCATGCCTTATCAAAATGTAGTCAGGTTCTATTTTCTTTGCAAGTTCTACGCTCTCATAAATTTTACAGTAGCCTGTTACCTGCTGAATTCCGAATGATGTTCTCATGTGATCTATTATTACCCTTTCAGGCTCGGATGATAGGTTCTTTGCCAGTAAATTCCTCACATCCATCCTCGAGGGTGTTTTCTCCTTTGGATGCTTAATCCTGAACTTTATCTCAATCCTGTGCAGGAGCGGATTTTCCCTTTTTTCAATTATTTCAAGATCCATATTCCCTCACCATCATTTTCAGCAAATTCTTTACTCTTTCTTTTATATCTTTTCCCACTTCAATTATGCTTAGACCCTTATTAGGAATTCCATATATAATAATAACGCCATCCTTTGAATGGTAGATGGATGGAATGGATGCCATGTCCTCCTCACCAACAACAAGTATTGCCCTATCATTGTTTTCAAGAGCATTCTTAACTACATTCCATAGATCATACGTTATATAACCAGGAGGGTTCTCAACAATAATTTTTTCCTTAAAATGTTTCATCAATATCCTTGAATCAATTGATTCCCTTTTTGTTTTAAGATCAAATATGGCCAGCATGGGTTCAAAATTATTTTTTATTAAGGTCAATGTTGTTTCATCCCCAATGCTTATTACCTTTCTTTTTTCTATGATCTTCATCGCATCATTCTCATTGTAAACGGGACCAACGGGAACAGAAAGTTCATAACGAAGGTTCTCAGGCAGTTTAAGTCTCTCACCTTGTCTTAATTGCATATTCCCCATCTTTTGTCTTTCCAATCTTTTTTGCAAGTTCAGATTTTTCAGGGTAGATTATGTAAATGTACCCATCCCATTCCTTTGTTGTCTCCGCCCCACAATCGGGACATTTAAGTTCCGTAGTTATTCTACCGCATTTCCTGCAAGCTCTAAGTTCCTTCATTTTTCATCAGATCCTCCAGTTTACCTAGACCGGGCTGTCTCATTGTAAGGCCAATTTTACTTTCCCTAATATTTTCATCGTTTATTGATATGGAAACAAGTCTCACCCTTACCTTATCGTTTACCCTCAATTCCTTCTTTGTATCCTTTCCTATCAATCTTTTACCCTCAAGATCAATGTCGAATCTATCATCCATTATCTGGCTTATGTGGAGAAGGCCATCAATCAGTCCGAACCTGACAAATGCACCAAAGTTAACAATATCAACAACGCTTCCCTCGAGAACCTCCTGCATTTCAGGATGAAAAGCTATTCCTGTGAACTTTACTTTCTGATATACACCACCATCTCCAGGTATTATTCTGCCTTCACCTATTCTTTCAATATCAAGAACAGCCACAATGATATACTTCCTTTCCTGTGGATCGGCCACGATTTCCTTATCAAAACTCTTTACCTTTCCCTCAAGCTTTTCATAGGCCAATTTTTTAATCTCTTCATCAATGTTTTCTCCAAGCCTGTTTGGTGGAATTCGAATCACATCCTCATCCTCAATAAGCATGTACATAGTTTACCCTCTAAGGTTCAAAATAGTAAATACAGAAGTGTTATAAATAATTAATTATCAATTGAAAAAATAAAAAGAAAAAATTTATTGTAATAATTTCTTTGCTTCCTTTACCTCATTTTCAGGTGCATCCTGGTATGTTAACCACCAGGAATATCCCTTGTATTTCTTGAGAACCTTCTTTGCATCCTCACTGTTCTTCGGTGGTGGGTTGAGGAACTTATCACCTATGATTTCATTGTTTGGCCAGTTTGCGGGTGTAACAACCTTGTATTTATCAACCATCTGCAGCGCCTTGATCATTCTAATTATTTCGCTTATGTTCCTTCCTATTTCCAGAGGATAGTAAAGAATTGCCCTTATTACAGCATTATCATCAACAATGAATACCGTTCTAACAGTGCTTGTTGATGATTCAGCGTGTATCATACCCAGTTTCCTTGCAACAACACCCATTGGATCAGCTATTATAGGGAATGGTATTTCAATCTTCAGGTTTTCCCTTATCCAGTTAAGCCATTCTATATGCGAAACGTTTGTGTCAACGCTCAGACCTATAAGTTCAGTGTTCAACTTCTTGAAATCATCATACCTTTTTGCAAAGCTGTAAAATTCCGTTGTGCATACTGGTGTGAAATCCCCTGGATGGCTGAAGAGCACGAACCATTTTTTCTGGAACTTCTCTGGAAGTTTGTAGATACCTGATGATGTAACCACTTCCATTTCCGGGAATTTCTCTCCTATCAATGGCATTTTTTCATCCATATTTTTCACCGATCATGTATAATAAACAAAAGTATATAAATTTTATTCATTTAGTAAAAAATTTTAAACAATTTAAAAAATTTATTAACTCAATAAGAAATATTTTTATCCATGTTCCAATTTCCTGAAAAACATGGATGATCTTGATTTGAAAATAGTGAAGGTTCTTTCGGAAAATTGTAAAATTTCATTCAGGGAAATTGCGAAAATGCTTAATGTTAGCGCCGGAACGGTAAGGAATAGATTGATTTTCCTTGAGAAGGAAGGAATAATTGTTGGGTGTAATGGCCGTTTCAACTATAAAAAGCTGGGTTTTTCTGAAGTAATTGTTGGTTTTGATATTTTTCCTGAACAGTATGTGAATACCCTGCAGAGAATTAAAGAAATGGATTTTGTCAAGGAACTTTATTCAACATCCGGTGATCATTCCGCAATAGCTGTAATAATATGTAATGAAAATGAAATTTATGATTACATAAGGAAAATGGAAAAAATTGAGGGTGTAAGAAAGGTATATCCTGCCATAGTAAACTCGGTTATAAAATAGAGAAATTTTTAATAAATTGATAGATTATTCAATGGAAAAATGATTGATCTTGGAAAAATTATAGCGGATGAGATCGTAAAAAATGAAATAATGGACGAAAAAGAAATAGAGAAATTGAAGATGGAATTATCAAAAAAATACCATCTACCCATTCCCAAAAACAGTGAAATACTCTCAAAACTACCCCAGAAATATAAGGAGGAATTGAAGGAAAAATTAAAGAGAAAGCCCTCAAGGACACTTTCAGGTGTAGCCATAATAGCTGCAATGACATCACCTTTCCCCTGTCCACATGGAAGATGCGTATACTGCCCTGGTGGTGTTGAATATAATACAGCCCAGTCATATACAGGTAAGGAACCTGCAGCATTGAGGGCAATACAGCACAATTATGATCCATACAAACAGGTAAGCGCAAGAATGAAACAGCTTGAGGCAATAGGTCATTCTACATCAAAAATTGATGGAATAGTGATGGGTGGAACGGTAACAGCAAGGCCTGTTGATTATCAGATAAATTTTGTAAAGGGTATGTACGATGCATTGAATGGTTTCATATCAAAGGATATAGATGAGGCAATAAGGTATAATGAAATATCCGATCACAGGATGATAGGTTTAACCTTTGAAACAAGACCAGACTGGTTTTATGAAAGGGAGATTGATCTTTCATTGAGGCTGGGTGTGACAAGGGTTGAGCTTGGTGTTCAGAGCACATTTGATGATATACTAAATCTTGTAAAAAGGGGTCATGGGCAGAAGGAGGTAATAAGGTCAACACAGCTTTCAAAGGATGCGGGTCTAAAGGTTCTATACCACATGATGCCCGGTTTACCCGGAAGTGATTTTGACAGGGATATTGAGAGTTTCAGAAAAATATTCAACGATGATGCATACAAACCAGACATGCTTAAAATATACCCAACACTTGTTGTTGAAAACAGTGAACTCTATAACTGGTGGAAGGAGGGAAAATACACACCTTATGATGAGGAAACATTGATAGAACTTTTAATAAAAATAAAGACAATGGTTCCAAGATGGGTGAGGATACAGAGGATAGAAAGGGACATACCTGTACCATTGATAGTGGCGGGGAATAAAAGGAGCGATATAAGAGATGTTGTTTACAACATAATGAAGGAGAGGGGTTTGCACTGTAACTGTATAAGATGCAGGGAAATAGGAAGGAAGATTGAAAAGAATGAAATGGAAAAGCCATTCAAAATAGAAATGAACAGGATTGATTACAATGCTTCCAATGGAAAGGAAATATTTCTTAGCTTTGATGAAATAAACAATGATGCTATAATAGGTTTCCTCAGGCTCAGGGTACCATCAGAGGACGCCCATAGATATGAGGTAAGGGATTCAACAATTGTTAGAGAACTGAAAGTTTTCGGTCCTGAGGTACCTGTTAGCGAAAAATACGATTTTGCATGGCAGCATAAGGGTTATGGTAAAATGCTAATGGATGAGGCTGAAAGAATAACTAAGGATGAATTTGGTATGGATTATATTCTTGTTAACAGCGGTGTGGGTGCAAGGGAATACTACAGAAAACTTGGCTACGATCTTTACGGTGTATATATGAGGAAAAAGCTATAGCTTTTTTATTTTATTTATAACACCAACGGGATCCTTAGATTCATAAATTGATCTTCCAACGATTATGTAATCGCTTCCATTTTCGAATGCTTTTCTTGCATCCCCTCCCTGTGCACCTATACCCGGGGAGAAAATCAAAACATTGGGAAAATTTTCCCTGTAAATTTTAATTCTTTCGGGTCTTGTACCTGGAACAATAAGGCCCTTAACACCATTTTCAATGGATTTTTTTGCAATTTCAATTCCATCTTTTTGCATGAATTCAATAGCTCCTGGATGTGACATTTCAGCAACAGAATAAACATCACCGGGTGAGAATTCCTCAACAAGCGCCCTTATTGAATCTGAACCAACAAATCCATGAGCTATTATTCCATCAACCCTGTGTTTTTTTATTATTTTTGCAATAATTCTGTTTGTATTAGGAATATCAGCTATCTTTATATCAACAATAACGCTCCCGAATTTTGATATTTCATCAACAACTGAAATACCATTCTCAAGTATGAGGGGATAACCAACTTTGAATCCATCAACGTGATCACAAACCATCTCGGAAATTTTTAATGCATCATCCATTTTCTCAACATCAAGGGCAAGGATTATTCCGCTGGAATTTTTCAATGTCATAATTGGAGATAGGTAAATTCATTATTAATTTTATCCTATTCAAAAGAAAAAATTTGAATTTTTTAATCAATCCTTTTTATGCTTGATTTTAATGTTCATATCAAGGATACCAAGGAATTCCTCCTCCTTTCCCTTCGGTATTGAAGCACCTGCAGCAGCCTTATGTCCACCACCGTATCCGCCCACACCAAGGGCAGCATTGGATATTATTTTTGATAGATCAAGACCCCTTTCAACAAGATCCCTTGGTGCCCTTCCCGATACCTTTATCATTCCGTTCTCATTTTCCGCAAACCCAAATATTGGGAGGTTTGGATCCGCCATCTGTGAAGAAAGGAAAATTGATGCTATTGTACCGAGAACAGTATCTGGTATATGTGATCCTGCATGAAAATATTGATAATTTTCCCTTTTCACAATTCCAATATCCCTTATGTAATCTATGCCTGAAATAATTGTTTTCCTATGCTTGGTTAAAAGGTTCATGGCCTTTTTTAAGTATTCATCCCTGTCTCCCATTGCTATTTTTAAACCTATTTCAGCCTCACCATATCTTCCACATGAATTTAAAAGTGTTGCGAATTCCTTTGCATCCCTTAAATATGGATCACTCTCCTTTTTTAATATGTAAACCTCACCTATTATTCTTGATGCCATTACAGAACCATAACCAAACCTGAGGAGAATTTTTACAATTTCACTCAATATTTTCCTCTTTTCTTCCTTATTTAAATCAACCCATCTTCTCCATTTATCATTTTCCTTAAGCGGTATACCAAGACTTTCCAGAAATTTTATTGATGCAATTTCATCACCTGTTATTCCAGGTATGATTGGATCGGATGCATATTCAAGCATTTTAAAAACAGGCCTTGTTTCCCTGCCGAAAAGTCTTGTATCTATTAAAGTTTCAACAAGGTCAAATTCCTCAGCTTCCTTAACAATGTATCTGTTGGTTCCAGTGAGCTTCAAAAAGTTTGTATCCTGGAGATCACCAACAGCACCAACAATTGCAAGAGGACTTAAAATTACATTCTTCTGCGAAATTTCCCTTGCAACAAGGTATGTTAGACCCGCACCGCTTATATCGATACCGCCATCTTTATTAAAAAAATGAGGGTTTAATTGCATTATCTGTGCACTGGAAATTTCCTGAAAAAGATCTATCAAATTTTTTCTCTTCGATTTTGGAATATTTAATATGAGTTCACTTGGTGCATGATGATCGGTGATAACAGCCCTGAGACCATGCATTTCATGGACCATTCCGCTACCAAGATCCGTGAACCAAACAAGGTCAGGGTTTTCATTTTTAAGTTTTTCAATATAGTTTGCATCAAGCTGTTTTATAAATTCTATTTTATAATCAATTCCTGCAGATTGGAGTGAAAGTGAGGCTATGGCACCGGATGTTATACCATCTGCATCTATATGTGTAACAATCTTTACATTTTTTTCCTTAAGAATTGTTTCAGCAATTTTTTTTGCAGTTGATAGGTATTCGCGCACAATCCTAAATAAATGTTTCAATATTTCACATTTTTGTTTTCAGAAATAAAATTTTTTATAAGGATAAACATTTCAAAAATGGTGGTAGATGAATCATTTGTTGGAATGGAAACATATCTCACAAAGGGTGAGGGTATTGGTGGAAAGTTAAAGAAGAATATTGAAGATTTTATTGTTGAGGAAATTCCTTTGAACATGGAAAGGAAAAGTGATGGAAAAAATCTGTTTTTAAAGGTAAAACTGAGAAACTGGGAGACAAACAGATTCGTTATTTATTTATCAAAAATTCTGAACGTTCCAAAAAATTCAATATATTTTGCTGGAACAAAAGATAAAAGGGCCATAACAACACAGTATTTTTGCATAATGAACTATAGGAATGATTTAAAAATTGAAATAAAGGATGTTGAGATCCTTGAAGTTTTCAGATCTGATAAATGTATAGATCTTGGTGATCTTTTTGGGAATAGATTTGAAATAAAGGTAAGTGATACAAATGAAAAAAATGTTGAAAAAGTTGAGGGAATACTCAATGAATTGAAAAAACATGGTGGATTTCCAAATTTTTTTGGTATACAACGTTTTGGTTCATCAAGACCCATAACGCACATAGTTGGAAAGTATATTGTTCAGAGGAAGTTTGATGAGGCGGTTAAAGCCTACATAGGATTGAGTTTTGATTTTGATCAGAATGTAAAGGCAAGAAAATATTTCTACGAAACAATGGATCCTGATGGGACGATCGATCTTATTGAATCTCCAATGGATTATGAAATAATGATGTTAAGGTATTTGCAGAAAAAACCGGAAGATTATGTAGGCGCAATTAACGTTCTACCAAGAACATTGAAAATGATGTTTGTTCATGGTTACCAGGGTTATATTTTCAACAAAATTTTGAGCAGAAGAATAATTGATGGATATTTTTCAACCCTTTTACCTGGAGATATTGTTTTACCAGTTGATAGATACGGTTTACCAATCAATGATAGATATATCATTGTAAATGAAAAAAATATGGATACAATAGAAAAAAGAATAAAAGAAGGAAAGGCTTATATTTCCGGTATTCTGTTTGGATCAGAGTCCAAATTTTCTGAAGGATACATGGGGGAGATTGAAAGGAAAATTGTTGAGGATGAAAAAATTGAAGGGAAAATGTTCGATATCAGGGAAATAAAGGGAATAGGGAGCAAGGGTAGCAGAAGGGCAATTTCTTCACCCTTTTTTGATTTTTCCTATTCTCTTCTTGGAAATTCTTTTAAATTCAATTTTCTCCTCTTTAAAGGAACATATGCCACATCACTTCTAAGGGAATTCATGAAAAGGAAAGAAATTCATTATTATTAAAATGTTAATGGAATGTACCCATCCTTCAAAAGGTCTGTAACAATTTTCCCAATCAAAGTAACATTTAATCCAAGGTCGATGAGTTTTGTTGTTATTGAAAAGTTATCGCTCACATTTTTGCATGCAAAAATTTCAATCCCGGTGTTTTTCAAATCCTTAAAAAGATTCAATATTTCAGCATTATCGGATGCAAGGAGCTTTTCACTGGGTCCAAAGAACACTACCTTAACATCATCCATGTAGGACTTTTTCTTTATGTTCATTGAGATGCTCATTGCCGATCTGAATTTATCAATCTCATTTTCTCCTGCGGTTATTATAACAAGTAGTTTGTTTGCCATAAATCCTTGAACATGAAAGTAAAATAAAAATCTTTCATTTTGATTTTTAAACAAAAAGAATAAATATTCCCTATGACATGTTAAATCATGGAATTTGATCTTGAGGGAATGGATTTTGAGGATATAATAGCAAATGCTGTTCTTTCTGAAGAGGATTCAAGTGCATTTTATTCTGAAATTGCAAAAAGATTACCCGATGGAATAACAAAGAATAAGTTCCTTTTCCTTTCAGAACAGGAGAAATCACATAAAAAAATTGTTGAATCAATATATTTTGAAATTTTCGAAAAGAAGGAGATTAAAAAACCAGGAAAAAGGATAGAGATTGAATGTTCAAAAAGTATGTTGAAAAAATTGAATGATGTATCCACTTTGATAGAGGTGGTTGAAATAGCAATGGGCTGTGAAAGGAGGGCAGAATTGTTGTATAAATATCTCAGAAAAAATTCAAAGGAAGGATACATAAAAAACACATTCAGATACCTGGAACAGATGGAACATGGTCATTACGTTTCACTAAAAACGGAATACAATTACCTTAATGGTGTTAAAAAGGATCCTGAAAAATACAAGGATACAAATTCTATATTGGGCATACTTTTTAAATTCTGAAAAAGTAATTTTTATATATCATCAGGTATTGCCTCATTTTGAGTAAAATGAAAACCTATCTGAAAATAACATTCTATAGCGAGGGAAGCAAGCCTTCCGAAATAGTTAGTGCCCTTGAGGGTCTTGGTTTCAAGCCAATAACAGGCTGGTACGATTTCGTTTATGACTGGGGAAACAATGCAACCGTTGAGGATGCAATCTGGTTTGCTGACAAGATTCATGAAACTTTAAGGGGCATGTACGTTCATTTTCAGCTAGAGACGGTGGGTGAAGAAGAGGAAAAGAAAAGTGAGGATTAAATTTTTTAACATAGAGTATATATACCTGTTGTTAATTAAAGTTTTAATCCAAATTAGGGAAATGGTGATGTAAATTGGCGAATGGATTATATACTGCTAAAAAACTAAAAAAGGAACGACAGAAACTCAGATGGAGCGATAGGTACTACAAAAAAAGGGTACTGAAGCTTAAGGAAAAGAGCGATCCATTAGAGGGGGCTCCGCAGGCAAGAGGAATCGTTCTCGAAAAGATAGGTATTGAGGCAAAGCAACCAAACTCGGCAATAAGAAAGGCTGTAAAGGTTCAGCTTGTTAAAAATGGTAAGGTTGTAACAGCCTTTGCACCCGGAGACGGTGCAATAAACTTCATAGATGAACATGATGAGGTAATAATAGAGGGCATTGGTGGAAGACTTGGCAGGTCAAAGGGTGATATTCCGGGTGTGAGGTACAAGGTGACAAAGGTAAATGGAATATCCTTAAAAGAACTTGTTAAGGGAAGAAAGGAGAAGCCCGTAAGGTGATTTTTATGGATAAAATACTCGTTTTCGGTAAATATGATCCCGATGAGGTTGTCGTGAAGGATCCCAGTCTTGTTAAATATTTGAATCTAAAGCCAAGGATTGTTTTTCACACGCATGGAGTTCATGGAAGGAGGCACCTTGGTAAAAAGGATATGAACATAGTTGAAAGGTTAATCAACAATATGATGAGAACTGAAAAATACACTGGAAAAAAGCTAAGCGCCTACAGGGTTGTTTCAAAGGCCTTTGATATAATATATGAGAGAACCAAGAAGAATCCACTTCAGGTCTTTGTCAATGCACTCGAAAATGCTGCACCAAGGGAAGAGGTAACAAGGTTGAAGATGGGAGGTGTGGCAGTACCAAAGGCGGTGGATGTTTCTGCATCAAGAAGACTTGATGTTGCCCTGAGAAACATTGCACTTGGAGCCACACAGTGTTCATTCAGGAATCCAAAACCCATCTATGAATGTCTTGCTGAGGAAATTATAAAGGCAGCAAACTACGATCTATCAAGTTTTGCCATTTCTAAGAAAGAAGAAGTTGAAAGAATTGCAGCATCGGCAAGGTGATGAAAGTTGGGAAGGAAAGAGGAGAATATTAAAAAGGCAACAAAGATCATGGAGGATATAACAAAGATAAGAAACATCGGTACAATAGCGCACATTGACCACGGTAAAACAACGCTCAGCGATAACCTTATTGCAGGAGCGGGAATGATGAGTGAAGAACTGGCTGGAAAACAGCTTGTTCTTGACTATGATGAACAGGAGCAGGCAAGGGGTATAACAATAAACGCAGCAGCCGCATCCATGGTTCATGAGGTGGATGGTGTTGAATATTTAATAAACCTCATTGACACGCCCGGTCATGTTGATTTTGGTGGTGATGTTACAAGGGCATTGAGGGCACTTGATGGTGCAATCCTTGTTGTTGACAGTGTAGAGGGTGTTATGCCTCAGACTGAAACTGTCCTAAGGCAAGCAATGAGGGAAAAGGTAAAGCCAGTGTTATTCATAAATAAGGTTGATAGGTTGATAAATGAGCTTAAACTTTCAGCAGATGAAATGCAGAAAAGGTTTGGAAAAATAATAACCGATGTAAACAGGTTAATAAAACTTTACGCACCACCTGAATTCAAGGATGCATGGACCGTTAAGGTGGAAAAGGGAACGGTTGCCTTTGGTTCAGCATACAATAAATGGGCACTCAGCATTTCATCCATGCAGAAGTTTGGAATAACGTTCAAGGATGTTTATGATTATCTCCAGAAGGGTGATCAGGCAACACTTGCTAAGAAGAGTCCTTTACATAAGGTTGTTCTTGATATGATAGTTCATCATATACCAAATCCATCAGAGGCTCAAAAATACAGGATACCACAGATATGGAAGGGTGATCTTAACTCCGATGTGGGAAAAGCCATGCTCAACGCTGATCCAAAGGGTCCAACTGTTTTAATGGTAACAAAGATAATTGTTGATCAGCATGCCGGAGAAATAGCTGTTGGAAGATTGTATTCAGGAACAATAAGGAAGGGTGATGAATTATACATATCGGACATGGGTGATAGAACATACAGGGTCCAGCAGCTTGCAATGATGGTTGGACCGGATAGAATACCTGTTGATGAAATAAAGGCAGGAAATATTGTTGCTGTCGTTGGTTTAAAGGATGCAATTGCAGGTTCAACAGTTTCATCACTTAAAAACATGGAACCATTCGAACCAATGAAACACTATTCGGATCCTGTTGTTACAATGGCAATTGAGGCAAAGCATACAAAGGATCTTCCAAAGTTGATTGAGGTTCTGAGACTCATAGCCAAGGCAGATCCATCAATCCAGGTTGAAATCAACCAGGAGACAGGGGAACATTTGATATCCGGTATGGGAGAGCTACATCTTGAAGTAACAATTTACAGGATAGTTAATGATTACAAGGTTGAGATAGAAACATCAGAACCACTTGTTGTTTACAGGGAAACAATAGATCATAAGGGAGGTCCATTCGAGGGTAAATCACCAAACAAGCACAACAGATTTTACATAGTTGTTGAGCCACTTGAAGAAAAGGTAATCCAGGCAATACTTTCGGGTGATGTACAGCAGGGAGATAGATTCAAGGATAAGAAGACATTATCCAAGAAACTTGAGGAACTTGGAATGGATCATGAGGAGGCAAAAAGGGTTGAGGCAATTAAAGGACCAAACATGCTCCTTGACATGACATGGGGTATTCAGTACCTTAACGAAACCATGGAACTTGTTAAGCAGGCATTTCTCGAGGCTGTTGATAAGGGTCCACTTGCAAACGAAAAACTATATGGTGTCAAGGTGAAGCTTGTTGATGCAAAGTTACATGAGGATAGTATACACAGAGGTCCGGCACAGGTAATACCCGCTGTGCGGAACGCAATATACGGTGCAATATGCCAGGGAGAAAGGATACTTCTTGAACCGATCCAGAACGTTTACATAAGCGTACCAACAGAGGAGGTAGGTAATGTAACAAGAGAACTGCAGCAGAGAAGAGGAGTTATACTCAGCATAGAACAGGAGGAATATCAGACAACAGTTGTGGCAAAAGCACCTGTAGCAGAGTTATTTGGATTTGCATCTGCAATTAGGTCCGCAACAAGCGGCAGGGTTCTATGGTCAACTGAAAACGCAGGTTATGAGAGGGTACCAAGGGAACTCCAGGATGAGGTTGTAAGGAAAATCAGAGAAAGGAAAGGACTCAAACCGGAACCATATGATGAATCATATTATGCAGGTCTTTGAAAAGGTATATATATGTGCACAGTATATGGATTTTGAAACAATTTAATATTGGTTTGGAGGTAAAAATATGGTAAACAAGCCCCATTTGAATGTGGTATTCATCGGTCATATTGACCACGGTAAATCGACGACTGTGGGTAGATTGCTCTATGATAGTGGAGCCATTGATCCAAGGGTCATTGAACAGTACAGGAAAGAGGCATCAGAGAAGGGAAAGGCAACATTCGAATTTGCATGGGTAATGGATAGGCTCAAGGAAGAGAGGGAAAGAGGTGTTACAATAGATATTGCTCACAAGGAGTTTGAATCAAACAAGTATTATGTTACAATCATTGATGCACCAGGTCACAGGGACTTTGTTAAAAACATGATAACAGGGACATCACAGGCTGATGCGGCAGTATTGATAGTATCAGCAAAGGAAGGCGTACAGGAACAGACAAGGGAGCACATTTACCTTGCAAGGGCACTTGGTGTTCCACAGATGATTGTGGCGATAAACAAGATGGATGCAACAAACCCACCCTACAGCCAGGATGCATTCAACCAGGTAAAGGCTGAAGTGGAGAAGTTACTGAAAGTTGTTGGATACAAGGATATTCTTTTTGTTCCAATAAGCGGTTATTATGGAGACAATGTTGTGAAACGCAGTGATAAAATGAAGTGGTGGACAGGTCCCACATTGCTCGAGGCATTCGATACACTCAAACTGCCTGAGAAACCTATTGACAAACCATTGAGGATACCTGTTCAGGATGTATATTCAATAACAGGTATCGGAACGGTACCTGTTGGAAGGGTTGAGACAGGTGTACTTAACGTAAACGATAATGTTATATTTATGCCTGCAAACAAGAAGGGTGAAGTGAAAAGCATAGAGATGCATCATCAGCCATTACCAAGGGCTGAACCGGGTGATAACATTGGTTTTAACGTGAGAGGAATATCAAAGAACGATATTAAGAGGGGAGACGTTTGCGGTAAGGTTGATAATCCACCAACTGTTGCCCAGGAATTCACAGCACAGCTTGTTATACTTAATCACCCATCAGTTATAAGTCCAGGTTATACTCCTGTTTTCCATGCACATACTGCACAGGTTGCATGCACAATCACTGAAATAATAAAAACACTTGATCCAAGGACAGGCGCAACAAAGGCAGAAAAGCCGGATTTCATCAAGACAGGTGATGTTGCAATAGTGAAGGTAACACCAACAAGACCTATGGTTATTGAGAAGTCATCAGAGATTCCACAGCTTGGCAGATTTGCCGTAAGGGATATGGGAATGACAATCGCGGCAGGCCTTTGCCTTGATGTGGTAAAGAAAGAGATGTGAATGGTGGGTTAGATGGTATACAGGGCAAGAATATTGCTCTCCGGGAACGATTACAAAAAGGTCGAGGAGGTATGCAATGAAATAAAAAGTATTGCACAGAGGACCGGTGTTGAACTTCATGGCCCTGTGCCATTACCAACAAAGAGGTTGATCGTTCCCGTGAGGAAGACGCCCTGTGGTGATGGATCCGCAACATGGGATAAATGGGAAATGCGTGTTCACAAAAGGCTCATTGACATTGAGGCAGACGAAAGGGCGCTCAGACAGCTCATGAGGATCCAGATACCCGATGGAATACATATTGAAATAGAACTAAAATCCTAATTTTTTATTTTTTACTACAAAACTGTTAAATAGGTATTTTCTTTTAATTATTTCCAAAGAAATTTGGAAGTTATAACATGAAACAGGAGAAAAAACTGGCTGGGTTGATGAAATTGCTCGGTTACAAAAAATCGCATATAAATGTTTTAATGGCAATAATGTTCCTTCCAGATCCTTTTACAGTTTCTAATGTTATGGAACTGACAAATTACAGCAGATCATCTGTAACACAGATACTAAATGAACTGTACAGGAGGAAGGTGCTTGAAAGGTGGAGGATCGGAAGGAAGTATTTTTATTCCCTGAGGGAAGGTTTTCTTTTCCAGAGTTACACGAATTTTGTAAACAGGCTTGAAAATGAAATTAAGAATTTGAACAATATTTTTCCAAAAAGAATTGAAAAAATAATGGGTGAAAGGTATGGTTGATGTTGTTATAACAACGGATAGAACAATGATGAGCAACCACCATGGGAAGGAGTTCCTTGGTTTTGGAGCAACCGGAACACCAGTATTCTTCCCTGAAAGATTCTGGATGTGGCTTTTTGCACCAAAAATGAAAACAAAGAATGGAATACCATGGCAGGCCCCGTATGGAATAAGAAAAATAGAGGCAAAGCTTGTGGATTCAGGTATAGATACAGCTGTGGTGGATCCTGACTACCTTGATAGATATCTTACAAACGCAAAGGTTCTTCTTTTATCACACCATGATTATTTCGGTTTCGGTCCCCCGTCATCCACCTTCGCTTCAATATTTAAAACAGAACCCCTGAACGCGAGATCATTCAAAAATCTGATGGAATCAGAAGCAATAAGGAAGGCAAAGGCAAGGGGTGTGAAGATAATAGCTGGTGGACCCGCAGCATGGCAGTGGAACTACAGGAAGGACCTTATGGAAAAATGGGGTGTTGATACTGTTGTGGATGGTGAAGGGGAAAGAATTGTTGTGGATCTTGTGAGGAAAGCTTTAAGGAATGAGCCTTTGCCGCAATTTGTTGTAATGAACAACAGGGAAGCGCCAACAATAGATGAAATATCAGAAATAAAGCATGCAAGCGTTAACGGTCTTGTTGAAATCATGAGGGGATGCCCTAGGGGATGTAAATTCTGCTCAGTAACATTGAGAGCATTAAGGCATTATCCTCTCGAAAAGATTGAAAAGGAGCTCCAGGTGAACACAAGGGAAGGTTTGAAGGCAGGGATTTTGCATTCTGAGGATGTTCTCCTTTACGGTGCTAACGGTGTTATACCGAACGCTGAGAAGGTGATAAAAGTACATGAACTGGCAAAGAAGTACTATAAAACACTTGCCTGGAGCCATGCCAGTCTTGCCGCAATTGTTAAGGGAGAAAAGGATTCTAAACTCATAAGCAGGGTAAGTGAAATCATAAGAAAGGATCAGGACTGGTGGGGTGTGGAGGTAGGTGTTGAAACAGGCTCACCAAGGCTTGCCGAAATAATCATGCCCAACAAGGCAAAACCATTTGAAACAAAGGACTGGCCTGAAGTTGTTGTTGAAAGTGCAGGAATAATGCAGGATAATGGCATAATTCCCGCCATGACGCTTATAACAGGTTTGCCTGAAGAGACTGAGGATGATGTAATAAAGACAATTGAACTTGTTGAGAGGCTGTGGGATTTCAAGGCATTAATTATGCCAATGTTCTTTGTTCCCATGGGTCTTTTGAAGGATAAGGACTGGTTCAGGGCATTCCAGTTAACAGAAAGGCAGGAGGAATTACTTAAGATTTGTTTATCACATGGTGTCAGGCAGGGAAAAAGAATACTCAAGAACTACTTCAACGAAAAATGGTATTACTATGGTATATATCCATTCTACTGGCTTTTCATAGAAACAATTGAAAGTGTTGCAAAAAGGAAGGGTTATCTTGTTGAGCCATCAAGGATAAAAATTCCAGAGGCACAGCCAGGCAATTAAAATTACAATTTTTCCTCAAATATTTTCAAATTCTCTTTTAGATTCATTTTTTCAATAAACTGGTAAGCTTTTTTCACGGTAAGCATATCTTCAAGCTTTTCCCTTGTATCGGAGCCTATGGAGACAGGAACGTTTCTTTTTGATATTTTTTCAAAGAAATCCGAAGACAATTCGAAATAGTATTCCCCGAACAGAGTGTAATAGTCGCTTGTGTTAATTTCAATGAATATCTGCCTTGATTCAAGAACATCAATGAAATCATCAATATTTTTTTCTGAAAAATTCCTTGCTATGTTGTTGTGTGAAAGTCCAACCGGAACTTTTATTTTATCAAGATAACTTAAAAGCATCCAGAATGGATGACCGCTGTACCTCATATCCTCAACATTTTCAATCAAAACATAATCAAGTTTGTTCAAATTTTCATCGAAAACATTATCAATTTCAGAATAGATTGAAAAATCAATTTCAACTGATCTGAAAACTCTTATGCTGTAATCCCTGAATGTTGAAAGGTAAAGATCAATGTTCTGTATTGATCTTACTCTATTTGTTCTGTAGTTATCACATATACCTATTGCATCAAAGCCGTTCCTCGATGCAAATTCAACTATTTCATTAACTGTGAAAAGACCTGTTGAAAGTATTGTGTGGATGTGATAATCCCTCATTGGTTATATATTCACTAACATCATTAATAAATTTTCCATCAAAGATCATAGACCATACCAGGTACCCTTGGGAACAGCTGTACATCCCCAACATGATCCGCCTTAACGATCCATGATATGAGCCTTTCAATACCAATACCTGCTCCTGCTGTGGGTTTTATTCTCCCACTCTTCGATAAATCCAGAAGAACCCTGTAGTTTTCCTTATTAACGTTATCCCTTTCCATCTTTTTCACCAATTTTTCGTATTCAAATTCCCTTCTAGCACCTGAAAGTACCTCACCTATACCGGGTAAATAAAGATCGTAGTTATCCCATCTACCAGTTTCAAAATCCTGAAAATCGTAAAATTCCCTTGGAATATTAACAACCCAGACAGGGTTATCAATTTCACTGGGTAAAACATCCTCCCATGATTTACCGTATTCACTCTCCAAATCGTTCATGTCATAAATCTTAAATGGTCTCCTAATCTTTTTAATCCTATCATGGGCAAATGGATTTTCAAGGAGTTTGTTTTTAAGATAAATTATTGCATTCTCAACAAGATCCATGATTTGCTTTGAATCCGCATTTCTTGATTCAAAATCCAGCTGTGTGAATTCATAGAGATGCCTTCCTGTTTTTGCCCTTTCCCTTTTCTCAATTCTAACGTTTGGTGAAAGAACGAATATTTTTTCATGAACAAGGGAACATGCTACAATTTTATGAACGATCATGCTCTGGGTTGTCCTTACCTTTTTTCCATAGATTTCAACTTCAATTCTCTTTTCTATGGATGCACCAGGATCGGGCCATAGAGGATCTGTTGAATATGAAAATACAACGGGTAAAAGCCACTGGAAACCATTCTTTAAAAAGTAATCAGTTAAATTTTTTATCACTTCAGTTCCAATTGAACCATATATTCTCTTTTTTTCCAGTTCTCTTTCACTTAAATTTTCAATTGATCCGGGTATATAGATCTCTTCCATAATGATAAAATTGTTTTGTTGAATATATTATTTGTTATTAAAAATATGACAAAATGATAAAAAAAGTAAGAAAAATTAATAAAAAATGGACATTTTGTCAAATCATTTCCTTATCATTTTCCATGTTAATACTGGATTCCTCACTGCCTCAACCTCATCTATTCTTCCAACAGGTGTGTTATGTGGGGCCTCTTTCAGAACCTGAGGATTTTCTTTTGCCTCCTTTGCTATGTTTATCATCGTTTCAGCAAGTCTATCCAGTGATGACTTTGATTCAGTTTCTGTTGGCTCAATCATAAGTGCCTCCTCAACTATCAACGGGAAATAAATGGTTGGTGCATGGACACCGTAATCAAGCATTCTCTTTGCAACATCAAGCGTTCTAACACCATATTTCTTCAAATTTGTGCTGCTGAAAACCACCTCATGTTTTCTTAGATCCTTGTATGGCAGATCATAGTAGCCCTTTAATTTTTCCTTGAGATAATTTGTGTTCAGCACGGCCCTTTCTGTCGCCCTTGTCAATCCATTTCCTCCCATCAATTTCATGTATGCCCAGGCGCGCACAATAACAGCAAAGTTGCCGTAATAACCGCTCACCTTTCCTATTGAATGTTTTACGTTATAGTTCAAATAGTACTTTGATCCATCAAAATCAATGACTGGAACTGGAAGGAATTGTGCAAGGTGCTTTTTAACACCAACAGGTCCAGCACCCGGGCCTCCTCCACCATGGGGTGTTGCGAATGTTTTGTGAAGGTTGAAATGAACTATATCGAATCCCATCTTTCCCGGTGTTGTTTTACCCATTATTCCGTTCAGGTTTGCACCATCGTAATAAAGGAGAGCGCCTGCATCGTGGACCATCTTTGCTATTTTCACAATGTTTTCCTCAAATATGCCCAGTGTATTCGGGTTTGTGATCATGAATGCGGCGGTTTTATCTGAAAGAGCACTTTTCAATGAATCAAGGTTAACCATTCCCTGTTCATTCGAAGGTATCTCGATTGTATTAAAACCTGCCATTGTTGAACTTGCTGGATTCGTACCATGGGCAGAATCTGGAACAATGATCTCATTCCTCTTAAAATCTCCCCTGTTCTCATGGTAAGCCCTGACAATCAATAGACCTGTGAATTCGCCATCCGCACCGGCAACGGGCTGTAATGTTACGGCATCCATACCACCTATTACCTTAAGGTATTCCTGCACCTCGTACATGATCCTTAAGGCACCCTGGACTGTTGATTGATCCTGGTATGGATGTATGTACCTTATTTCATCCATGGATGAAATTTCATCTGCTATCTTCGGGTTGAATTTCATAGTACAGGATCCTAGAGGATATGTGTTAACATCCACACCATAGTTCATCTGTGAAAGTCTAACGTAATGTCTCAAAACCTCATGCTCTTCATTGTCAACAAGGTTTAGTGAGGATCTTTTCATATCCTCAGGTAAAATAAAATTACCGTTGAAATCCTCGTTTGGTAACTTTACTGTTCTTTTTCCATTCATTTCCACAATAAGCTTTTCATCCCATACAGCCTGATGGAACATTCATGCCACCTCCTTAAGGGCATCAACAAGCATGTTAATGTGATCATCAGTATGTATTTCGGTAACATTGAAAATCATTCCATTTCCTATTTCAGGATAACCGTTCCTTGAAAATGTGTTCAGGAGATATCCACCATGTATTCCCTTTGAAAGGAGATGATTGTGTATCTTTATTTCATCCTGTGGAAGTTTGATAAGAAATTCGTTGAAGAAGGGTGAATCGAATACAAGTTTATAGCCATTGATGGACGTTATTTTTTCCATGGCATACCTTGCCCTTTTCATGTTTATTTCTGCAACCTTTTCAAGACCCGATTTACCAAGAACTGAAAGATATGCTGCGGAGGCAACAGCACAGAGAGCTTCATTTGAGCATATGTTGCTTGTTGCCTTTGCCCTCCTTATATGCTGTTCCCTTGTCTGGAATGTCATAACGAATGCCCTTTTACCATTTTTATCCCTTGACATACCTATCAACCTTCCTGGCATTTTCCTTAAATAATCCATCCTTGTTGCGAATATTCCAAGCAAAGGACCTCCGAAGTTCATTGCATTACCAAGAATCTGCCCCTCGCCTATTACAATATCAGCACCGTATTCTCCTGGCGGTTTAAGTATTCCAAGGGATATGGGATTCACACCAACAATATAAATAAACTTCCCCAGTTCCCTTATTTTCAGAACAGTATCATCAATTATTCCAAAAAAGTTGGGATTTTCCACATAAACCGCTGAAGTATTATCATTTATCAATGATTTGAGTTTTTCAAGATCAACCTTTCCAGTTTTTGAATCATAGGGATATTCAATTATTTTCATTCCCAGACCCTTAACATAGTTCCAGAGTACACTCTTTTTCTCCCACAGCATATTCCTTGGAACAAGTATTTCCTTCTTTTCATTTATTGCATATGCCATTCTTCCCGCTTCACCAAGAGCTGTTGAAAAATCGTACATGGATGCATTTGCCACATCCATACCCGTCAGCTCGGCAATGTAGCTCTGGTACTCAAAAAGCGTCTGCAACATACCCTGTGAAATTTCAGGCTGATATGGTGTGTAACTTGTAATAAACTCGGATCTTGATATTATTGTGAAAACAGAACTAGGAATATAATGGTTGTAAACTCCGGCTCCTATGAACATGGGCATATCAAAGGCTGTTATGTTCCTTCTGAGAATGTCCCTTGCAAGTATTCTCAGTGAATGTTCATCAATTCCATCGGGTAGTTCAAGCTTATTGATTCTTACCTCTTCAGGAATATCTGAAAAAAGTTCATCAATGCTCTTTATTTTCAGGAAATCCATCATCTCCTTTTCTTCCATAAAATCACCTTCTTTTTGGACTGTATCACCATTCATCTAATAAATATTTGTTTTTGAGAAAATTTTTTAAAACTGTCCATTTATGGAAAATTCGTGAAAATATACTACGAAAAGTATGGATGTGCCCTGAACCAGGCGGAAACAATGCACATCGTCCAGGGTTTTATCGATAGTGGATATGAGATAACGGAAAAGCCTGAGGAGGCGGATAAAATAATAATTGGCACTTGTGTTGTTATAAAACATACAGAGAATCAGATGTTGAAAAGGATTGAGGAACTGGAAAAGCTTGGCAAGGACTTGATTGTTTATGGCTGTCTCCCCGGTGCCAGGGAGGAGCTATTAAAAAAATTTAATGTTACAAAAATTAAGGCCAGGGACTTTGATGGAAAAATAAACATAAATGGTTTATCTGTAAACACTGAAAATATTCCTTTAATTGAGAATACCGTTACAATTCCAATTGCTCAGGGCTGTACCGGTCATTGCACATACTGTATTTCAAAACTTTCAAGGGGAAATTTGAAAAGTTATGATGAGGAATTGATAATTGAAAAGGTAAGGAATGCTGTTAAAAAAGGATTCAGGGAAATTAGGCTCAGTGCCCTTGATACTGCCAGCTATGGTATGGATAAGGGTAAAACACTGGCCGATCTTCTTGAAAAAGTGGTCAGTGTGGAAGGTGACTTCAGAATAAGGGTTGGTATGATGGAGCCAAAAAATACAATAAGGATCATTGATGATCTTCTTGAAGTTTATAAAAATGAAAAGATTTTCAAATTCTTTCATATACCAGTACAGAGCGGTGATGACAGAATACTTGAAATGATGGGAAGAGAATATAATTCTGAAGATTTTATCAAAATTCATGATAAAATTAAGAATATATTTAAACACTTTACACTCTCAACGGACATAATAGTAGGATTTCCAGGTGAGGATGATACCGCCTTTGAAAATACAATTAAAATCATAGAAAAAACAAGACCTGATATACTCAATATAACAAGATTCTCACCGAGGGAAGGGACGACCGCATACAAAATGAAACAGATTCCATCAATAACAGCAAAGGAAAGATCAAAAGTTCTAACGGATATTCACTATAACATTTCGCTTGAAAGGAACAGGGAACTGCTGGGTCTTGATTTTGATGTTATTGTTACTGAGAAAGGGAAAAGAAACCTTCTTGGAAGAACAGATGGTTACAGACCTGTAATAATAAAAAATGGTGAAATTGGAAAACATTACAGGGTAAAAATAACGGATGCAAAGCCATTTTATCTTTATGGTGAAATTCTACAATAAATTGTTTGATAGAATTATTGATGTTATAAGATCATCGAAGGTTCTCATAAAACTGTTTATGTTTTTTGATTCCCATTCACAGACCAAAATATTTTTTTCAATTCTACACTCAACATAACCCCTGTTTTCAGGATCAATGGCCTTTAAAACATTTTTTGGATCCTTTATTTCAAGTTCAATTTTGCATTTAATCATATGGTAAAATGGTATTAAAATATATATTTATCCTTTGCATATAGGTTAAGGATCATTATGAGCAAGATTAAGGCAATTAATGATGTATCCGATCTTGTAGCTATTTTTCACACCGCAGATACGGAAATAAAGAGGAATGTTTTTCTTGATCTACTGGGTGGATGGAGGAGTGAGGAGGAAATTCTGAAGAAATATGGTAAGGATGGTAAACTCGCCCTTCTTTACCTTGAGAAGATAAAACTTGTGGAATCCCAGTGGCTCACAACTCCATCAGGTCAGACAACAAAGGCATACAGGGCATTTTATGATACAGTTCAGATAAACGTTACATTACCAATAATTGAACTTCCAGATATAATTTACATTTCAACCATGAGCGAGGAAGAACTTGAAAAGTACGAGAAAAGAATACTGGAGGTGATGGGTAACCAGAAATCCGTTTACATTGGTAATGTTCAGACAGCTCTAAACCTTTCCCTCACATTTCTGAAGGGAATAATAAAAAGGAGTTCAAGGTTTGAGCTCAGGGGCCATTACCTAGAAAGGGTTGATATCTGAATGTTTGAAAGGATTAGAATGCTGGGCAGTTCCATATCAGGCCTGATTTCAGGCATACTTTTTGGTATTGTCATTGTTTCCCTTTATCTTTTATTCACCTACAACAATAACATTCTCCCCTTTATTTTTCCTTTAATTTTATCAATAATATCGGCAATATCATTTTTTCTTCCAAAGTTTGTAAGAGTTTCCTATTCAATTTCAGGTTTCATTTCCGGTATTTTACTTGTTATTACAGCCTTTTCAACCTTTGTAATTTTTTTGAAACAAAACATAATTTTTCTTTTAATTGAACTATTTCTTGTTGTACTTGCATTCCTATCAACCTTTATTCTCATGTTAACGATGGAAATAAGAATGGAAAAAAAGGAAAGGGAAGAAATTAAAGTTCCAAAACCACCGTATGAGAGACTATGATAACAGTTCTTAGGCTTGGACATAGACCGGACAGGGATAAAAGAATAACAACACATGTATGCTTAGTTGCAAGGGCATTTGGTGCTGATGGTGTTATTGTTACAAAAAAGGATGAAAAACTTGAAAAAACTGTGAGGGATATAGTGAAAAGATTTGGTGGTAATTTCAATTTAACTTTTGATGAAAACTGGAAGGATGTAATTAAAAATTTCAAAGGTGTTAAGGTTCATCTAACAATGTACGGTATACCCGTTCAGAATGTTCTGGATAAAATACCCAGGGACAGGGATATTCTAATCATAGTTGGATCACAGAAGGTTCCTGGTGAAGTTTACACGCTTTCTGATTTTAATGTTGCCATCACAAACCAGCCACACAGCGAGGTATCAAGCCTTGCAATATTCCTTGACAGATACCTTGGTGGAAAGGAATTGTATTTAAAATTTAAAGGAGAGTATAGAGTTGTGCCATCCGAAAGGGGAAAAAATATAAAGATTTTCAATGAGAATGAATGTTTGAAGGTTCTAAGGGATCTTAAAATGCCTGAAAAGCTAATAAAACATTCAATTGCTGTGAAAAATCTTGCGGTGAAAATTGCGGAACTTGCAGGAGCGGATATTCCTCTCGTTATATGTGGATCTTTACTCCATGACATAGGAAGGCTCTACGATAGTTCAATTTCACATGGTATAACTGGATCCAGGATTGCAAGGGATCTTGGCTATCCTGAAGAGGTTGTAAATATAATAAAGAGACACGTTGGTGCAGGCATAGGAAAAGAGGAGGCTGAAAAACTTGGTCTGGATGAGACGGATCTTGAACCAGTTACCCTTGAGGAGAAAATTGTATCGCATGCAGATAATTTGATTGTGAATGAAAAAAAGGTAAAGCTTCAGGATGTGATCGAATTTCACAGGAAGAAAGGCATGTATGATATAGCAAGGAAGATTGAAAGATTGCACAGGGAACTTTCAGAAATAATTGGAAAGGATATTGACGATATATGGTGATGCCATGTCAGGATCAATTTATGAAAGGGAAATAAGAGAAATTCTTTCAGGGAATGAAGAATTTATAGAGAAATTTATAAAGAATTTTGGGGAGGAGGAAAAATTCTATTACAGAAGCATTATAAAAAAGCCATTCTTTGTTGTAAGGGCGGCAGGATCCATGGGTATTGATATCATGGCTGTGAGGGATGATTTTTCCATACCAATAGAGGTAAAGAGTTCAAAGGAAAATGTATTAAGGTTCACGCAGGCAAGCAGCAGGGCACAGAAACAGGCAGAGTATTATGTTTTAATAGCAAGGAAAAGCGGGGTTTTCCCAGTTTATGCATTCAGGCTAAAGAGGGCAAATGAGGATCCCTGGAGGTTTTTCACAATACCCGGTATGGAGATACATGGTAGAATGGCACTTTTGTATGATGTTTTACCAAAAATGGATATCACACAGAATGGCAATTTCCTTATGAAATGGGAAAAGGGTATGCCCCTGCATAAATTTTTCAGTTACATTAACCGCGATTTTTCCTTATAATGTATCTTTTTATATTCCCGCAGTTGAGGCATTTTATAATAACCCTTCCCCTTTTGATTCTTACTGTTGAATTCAATCCAGGTATAAGTATTGAATAACAATTTTTGCATATGTACCTTTTATCAGGTATCTTTACCTTATAATGTTTTGAAATTTCAAGAATAAGTTTTATGTATTCTTTTTCAAGATCCTTCTCTCCTTTCAATTCCGCTTCCCTTGCAAGATCCATGAGCTCCTTGATCCAGATCCTTGCCCTTTCCTTAATGAACTTTTTTGTCAAAGGATTCACCTTTTTCATCAATGTTTTAATATTTAAAATATTTTACCATCATATGCAATTCAAAGCGGTTGCAACGGACATTGATGGTACAATAACTGATGCTGATAGAAAAATTGTTACACCCGTTATAGGTGCGGTAAGAAAACTTGAAAAGAGGAATATAAAGGTAATACTTGTAAGCGGTAACGTTTTACCCGTAACTTTAGGTTTCAAAATATTTCTAGGTACAACAGGTCCAATAATTTCAGAAAATGGAGGCATTTTATTTTATGAAAACAGGATCTACAAATATTTTGACAAGAGTGATATTGAGGAGGCTTACAAGAAACTTAAGGAAATTATGCCCAATGCGGAAAGAATATTGACGGACAGGTGGAGGGAAACGTCGATTGTTCTTGACAAAAGTCTGGATAAGGAAAGAATTAAAGAAATAATGGAAGGCATGGGTTTCAGGGTCGAGGCAACAGGTTATGGCATACATGTTACACATAGAGAACAGACAAAACTTTTTGGTTTAAAAAAGGCTGCCGAATTGCTCAACATAGATCTTGATGAAATTGTTGCCTTCGGTGATAGTGAAAATGATGTTGATATGCTTAGGGGCGTGGGATTTGGTATAGCTGTAAACAATGCATGGGAAATTGCAAAGAAAAACGCAAAAATGGTAACAGAGAAAAAATATGGATACGGTTTTGTTGAAGGATTAAAAAAATTAAAAATGATTTAATATTTTTTATTGTGTTGTTTGCTGCTGTTGCTTCAATTGTTCCTGCTGGTAGTACTGCTGCACACTTCTTATAATTGTATCATACTTCAGGTATGCAATGAGAAGTAAAATACCTGAAAGCACAAATGCAAATAGAATTGCCAGTATCGTGGCGATAAGCGTATCGTGTTTAGCCTCAACATATTTCTGATTGTTTAATTCATTAGGTATTTTGCTGAAAATGTACCAGAGGATAACAACGTCTATTATGATCAAAATCACAAATAAGGGGAAAATAAGAGTAAGAAAGAGAGCACCAAGGAGAGAGAGTATTGTCAGTATCCCAGCTATGAGGTTTAATGTTCTCACTGTCTGCACATCAGGCGGAACATAAACATTTGTTTGGGGTATCATGATCAAGATTATTTTTTTCATGAATATAAAATTTTTTTATCTTTTATAAAAAATCAAAAGATTAAAGATATGAAAAGCTTTTATCTTACTGTTATGCCAATCCTTGAAACCCTTAAAGCATTGATAGGTCCAACGATTATAACAGTAACAATAATAGTTATAATTCTCTATGCTGTTTCCTACCTCAGAAGATTTTTTGAATATCTTAAAATTAAGGAATCAAGGTTTTTAAGCCCCGATGCAATAAATTACCTTGAACTCGTGGTATTTTACACAATATTCATGCTTGTTACCGTTGTTGTCCTCTTTCTTTATTCACATGTTTCATCACTTTTCAGGGCATATACTGTTGAAATCATCTATCCTTACCTTCCCATGTTCTTTTCAATACTCCTTGTATTGCTTTTTTCACTTTTTTTCCTTGGCATAAATACAAGGGTATTTCAATATTTGAGGGGATCCCTTTCTTTGAAACCAAAGAGAATTATTAGTGAAAAGGTTGGATATTACACGGAAATCATAATAAAATACACAATATACATTGTTGCATTGATCCTGACTCTTTTAATAATTTTCTCAGGTTTTAATCTCATAGGTGATGTTCAGGAAAAAACGTATCTCTTTTTCTATAACAACATTGGAGGATGGATATGGATAATAATCATAATTTCACTTGGTATTATTATCTACCTTCTTACCTCAGCATTTATAAGAGATATTAAGCTAAGATCAAAGGTAGAGAAGGAAAAACTCGGGAGGTATTTAACATCAATTGCAAAATACGTAATTTTCACTTTCGTTTTTCTTGCTGTTTTAATGATAATTCTTTCCATGCTTGGTTTTACGTACGCCGATATTTTTATATTCACAGTATTTGTTTTGATTTTTGTTATTTCAAGCATTTTCATAATATTCACACCTCTCAGAAACTTATTTGCCGGAATTGTTATACTTTCCACAGAACCTTTCCTTGAGGATGATTACATTGTTATAGATGAAAACATTGAGGGAAGGGTAGTGAACATTACACTTCTCTATACACAAATAAAACAGCCTGATGGAAAAATTGTATTGATACCGAACTCAAAGATACTTGAAAGCAAAATAAGAATTGTTTCAAGTTCTGGTCTTTCCATACCGGTCACCATGGAAATCAAAATTCCTTCAAAGTACAATATTGATTTTGTTGAAAAGGTTTTCCATGAAATAACATCTGAGATTGATGAACTTTTCCAGTCAGGTTCAAGGCCATCAATAGTTCTTGAAGAGATTTCAGGCGATTATGACATTTACAGAATAAACTTTCAGATAGATGATATTAATTCTTTAGAAAATGTGAAGGCAAAGATAATGAAAAAATTAAAAGAAAAATTATCTATGGAAGAGCATTGATATTCTTTCCAGATTTTCCCTTTCACTTTCCACCTTTCTAACTATCAATACCGGCCCATTCAATCTTCCAAGTATTTTTGGATCGGCTGAGAGCGGAATCCTGCCTTCAGCAAATTCTGAAGGAGGTGGTGTTATAAGTAACTTTGATTTTCTTGAAATTTCTATTATTTTTGCAAGAAAATTCCTTGAAATGAGAGATTCTGTTGTGAATTCAACATTTTCATTTCTAAGAAATTCTTCATACTTTTCCATTAAAACAGACTTTTCACCATTGTATGTGAACTCATAAACCTTAATTCTCGCGTTGAAAAATTTTGAAAGGATAACGGCAATTTTTAATGATAACTCATCACTCCTTTTCTTTGAAACTATAAGTGTTATTTCATCAATACTTTCAGGTAAACTATCCCTGAAGATCAGCATATCACATGGAGCATTCCTGTATATTTTTTCCAGTGTTGATCCGAATATTATTCTCCTCACATTTTTCTGTCTCCATGTCATGAAAAGTAAATTTACATTTCTATTCCTCACTTCATCCTGAATTGCACTCACGGGATCATGGGATGCAATTATTTTCACATCGGGTGTTTTCCCAAATTTTCTGGAAAGTTTTGACATCCTTTCCAACATTTTTATTTTTTCTGATGCGTCGTTGTATGTTATTGATGAAGGTGAGATTGTAAGTGGTATTTCAATCGCTGAAAAAAGTGTTATATCCGCATCAATGCTGTTTGCGATTATTGAAGCTATCTTGACGGAATTTGGGAA
>JABEBW010004048.1_pt1 | contig 32001 bp, 32 predicted proteins | sample 7245961 | NCBI WGS metagenome assembly JABEBW01 (sample SAMN14506364, study PRJNA622280) | hot springs metagenome | biome: hot spring [ENVO:00000051]|acidic hot spring [ENVO:00002120]; feature: spring [ENVO:00000027]|sediment [ENVO:00002007]; material: sediment environment [ENVO:01001048]...
TACAGGCCCAACTATTTTTCCATTCTCTATGAGATACGCTTCCCTGCCAATGTACTTTTCGTTGAACCTTATATCATCAATGTTCCATTCTGTGAATGAATTCATAAATATCCCATATTTCACATCCTCGATAAGTTCGTCAAACGTATAATCACCGGGTTCTATGTAAGTTGTGCTCATCCTCACAATTGGTTCCATATCCCACCAGGAAGATCTCGCTGCTGCATTGCTCTTTTTGCCCAGATATCCAGCACTTTCCCTGTTCATAAGAAATTCGTTGATCTTTCCATTCTTGTAAAGGTACCTTTTTCTTGCCCTTACACCTTCATAATCGTACCTGTAATGGCCGAAGCTCCTCTCAATTGTTGGATCGTCAACAACATTAACAACATTGGATCCAATCCTTTCACCAACCATATCAGGCTTGATGAAAGATTCACCTGCCTGGGCTGCCTCCCTACCAAGTATTCTATCAGCCTCTGTTGGATGACCAGCAGATTCATGCGCAACTATTCCTGCAACCTCGGGCCCAACAATCACATCCATTTTTCCTTCGGGTGACTTTTTACTCTTCGCAACTTCCTTGAGTGTTCTAATCTCCTTTTCAAGTTTTTCCCACAGGTTCCATTCATCGAATGCCTCGTAGCCACCGCTCATTCCATAGTGCTGTGATGCCTGTTCAAAATTACCATTTTCCATTACACCTATCATAAAGTAGAATGAAACGTTTGGTATCCTAGATATAATTTCCGATCCCTCCGTGTTGTAGAATTCCATCTCTGTTATCTTATCCCTCAAAAACTGCAACCTCATTGGAGTGCTTTCCTTCACAAGTATTTTTTCAAAATCATTCAAATATGATATCTTTTCCTCAATGGAAAGATCAAGGATCTTTTTCTTTTCCACAAGGTTGTACTTATCCTTCACAATTTCCTCCTCTGATAGCTTTACATTTTTTCCTTGGCTTTTTGAAAACTTTATAGCCTTTTCAACAAGCTTCTTTATGTTTGCATCATCCATGTTTTCAGATGTTACAAAACTGAAAGTATTATCAAGTGCTCTTATGGCTATGCCTTCTTCCTGGTTTGTTTCAACACCGCTCAGTACACCGTTTTTCATTACAAAGCCTGTGGTGTTGTATCTTAGAATTCTAATTTCGCCATACTTTACATTCCTTTCAAGTTCTTTTAGAATCCTATCAATATCCATAATTTATCACCTCAGGGCATAAACCTCCTTAACTCTTTCTCTCTCTCCTTCTCCTTCCTCACCATCCTGTGCAGACTGTTCATAAGATCATCGAAGACCTTGTAAAGGTTCCATCCATTTTCCTGAATATAGAACACCTTTTTTTCCGTTACAAGCTTTGCTCTTAAAACATAATTTGTGTCGTTACCACCAACGTTATGTTCCTCAACATGGATGTTAAGGGAATGAGGGATGTAATTTTCAAATTTTGCTATCTTTTTCAGACTTTTCTCTATTATCTGATATATGGTATCGAAAACTGATGGATCATCTGTCTCGAGACCTGTTATTTGAACAAATACTCCTTCACTCTCCTCCTTCCTTGCCATTAATTCCACAATATCTTTTTGTGTTATAATACCAACAATTTTATTCTCTTCATCGACAACTGCACATATGTAAGATTTCATTTTAAGCATTGTCTCTATAACATCCTTAAGTTTTGAATTTTTGTTCACAAAAACAGGGGGAGTCAAGAATTCTTTGACAAACAATACCTTCTTTTCCTTCTGCCCCTTTATTTCCCCAACAGTTGGTCTCTCTTTTATTCTCCATACAGCATTTGTGAGATCCCTTATGTGAACCATGCCAACAAGATGGTTATGATCATCAACTACGGGAATTGTGAATTCACCAAGGTTTCTCATCTTTTGTATTGCGATATTTATATCATCGTTAACGTTAACAGTCACAGGGTCCCTAATCATAATGTCCTCTATTGGTATTCCTGAATACTGTGGAACATTCAGTAATGCTTTTGTCACATCCGTTCTTGAAACAAGACCCTTAAGGGTATCATTGTTATCCACAACAGGTAAGGATCTCAACCCGCTCTGTACCATGATTTTAATGGCATCTATAAGCTTTGTGTTTTCATCAACCTTTGGTGGTTTGATCATAAGTGTGGAAATCTTTGAAGTCATAGGAATATTTTTTCTCCTCATTAAGTTTTCAAAGTCGAAATAACCCACAAGCCTGCTCTTATGATCTACCACAGGAACTTCATGAATCTCCTTTTCTCTCATTCTGCTGAGAACTGTTGAAAGCATCTCATCCTCAATTGCTACCGTAGGACTTGAACTCATTACATTCCTAACAAAAATTTCATCAATCCTCATCCTTAAACCACCTCTCTATCTTTGGTAAATTTTCAGCATAGCCACTCTCTATTTTTTTCTCACGCATCCTTTCAATATAATCCTGGAGCGATTCATCATCGGCAAGCCTTACTCTTTTTAATTCATATAAACAATCTGAACAGTACAAACCAAGGTTGTTTTTTATTGGTGCTCCACAGATTATACACCTGTTCATACAAAACACTCCTATGAAAGAATATTAGAAGTCCTTTATTAAAGGTTTCGATAAAAAAGAAAAAAAGATTTTATTTTTTCCTCAAAAGGATGAATAGGAATATTGCAACCATTATGACAATTATTAGAATAAAATAAAAGAGATATGTTTCGTATATGGGTGGATATGCCTTTGAGAATTCAATTGTAATATTTTTTGTTGTATTCACCGTTATGTTCTCAACAACATTTTGTTGTATGAAAGTTAAATAATAACTTGTGACAAAATATGAATTTATTGAATAGTTTCCATGTGGAAGAAGAAAAACAATTGATCCATTTTCATCTGTTATACCTGCATTAACCTGTGCACCGGTTGTTGAATTTGAAATTACAACAAAAACGTCCTTCAATGGTGATCCGGAGTTTGTTACAGTTTTTATGTAAACTGGATAAACATCCGTTACATTAATAATTACAGTATCCTTTGTTATAGATACCTTCTGTGCGGAAAGAATTTCCGAATCATCATATATGACTGTGAATGTGTAAATACCGGCAGGAACCCTTGATAAATAGAGTGATCCATTCTTTGTGGCCACCATTAATGGTAGCAATGATCCATTTGGTGTAACAATGCTCACAAGAGGATAGGGGACTGGTAAACCATTGCTTGTGATAAAGAATACTGTTGGGTAAATGACTGACACATTGAAAGTAAACATGGTTGTTTTATTCACAAATTCCGTGAAAGATCCAACACTTACATTTTCCCAGAAGATTTTGAAGTTATATGATGAATTCCCCGGTAATAAGAATGAACTTATACCGGATGAATTCGTTATATTTGAGGCAATGAGTGAATTTGATGAATAAACTTTAACATTTGCGTTTGAAACAAAAATATTTTTTTCATCAACTATTTTAACAAAAGTTTTTATCGGTGGTAAACCAACATTTATTGCCATGCTTAAAAATGCATTTCTCCCATAATAACCTGATGTGAATGATCCAAAAAGGTTGTGGTATGTGTTATCTGTTGCGTTTACAGTAATATAATATTCACCGGGGGGAAGGGATGAATAGTTGAAGTATGCATAATAAATTGCACTGAAATCCCATGGGTACGGCTGGAATAAAATTTTCATGTTATCTTCAAAGATTAATGATCCTGTGTAGTTTGTTATTTTAATTTCAACAGGATAGGAATAGAAATCATAAACACCCAAGGGATCCGTAACATTTGCAAATATTTTAACTGTTTTATTTGCAATATTCTCTGGTAGAACAGTGACATTTCTATTGTTACTCTCCACCCAAATATTTTCAATGTTCAGGTATTTTCCAAAGGGTATGGATACTGTGCTCTGATAGTATGTGTTTTTAACGAATCCCCACCATATACCGTAATTTTCTGATGATGTTCCACTTATACTTATGTTCACCATTAATGAATATCCCTTGGGCAAGGATATATTGATTGAAGGACCTGTTAATTTAACTGGTGTTCCACCAGGTGTTGAGCCACTTGGAATCAATGAGTTTTGATTCGATGCAGATCCAAGAAGAGTTAAGGATCCCTGAGGAGAAACTGAATAAACAGTTAAACTCGTTGATCCACCTGTGGGAGAACTACCTGTCTGGTTCATGTAGATGTTCGCATAAACTGTTCCATTTATTATAACATCAGATGAAAACTGTGGCGCTATAACAAATGAAACAGAATCGTAATGCAGTCCGAATGTTGCACCGCCTGTATTTTTCCATTGTGTGTTTAGATCATTTTCCGTTGTTAAAACATTGATGTATTTAACAGATCCAACATTTATGCCCGTTGTTGAATTGTGCAAATAAAATAGAATGTATGTTGGATATGGTTCCTTTCCTGTATATGGTGTTGAATTCCCTACCATGCCAGATGAGGAGAGAAGAAAGATCGTTATTGCAAACAAAACAACAAATTTTTTCACAAAATCAATATTTTAATGTTTGAATTTAAACATTTTGGTACAATTTTTATATGCCCTGGCAAAAACAACGATTATCATTCCTTCAAATCGTCTGACCCATTTGCCAGGGCATATGGGATGGCCTGCTGAACAGGTGATCATGGTCCGATGACGCATCGGTCTCAGCCTGTGGCCCAGGTCATTCCTATAGGTTCCGGGTGTCACAGTATTTCATTTTCCATACTGCTTCCTTTGCCCGGAACCACGATAGTAAAAATATGTGAATACTATTAAACTTTTTTCCTGAATTCTATAATATCCTTTTTCATATATTTTCTTATAACTTCAGGTATAACAATACCTTCATCATTCTGAAAATTTTCAATTATTGCAACTATTGTTCTTGTTGTTGCAATTGCAGTGCTGTTTAAAGTATGGGGATAATAGTTTCCATCCTTTCCCCTCACCCTTATATTCAATCTCCTTGCCTGGTAGTCCTTCACATTGCTTGCGCTCACAACCTCCCTGAACTTACCCTGGGCTGGCATCCATGCTTCAATATCGTATTTTATTGATGCAACATTACCCAGATCACCGCTGCATATCTTTATTACTCTGTAAGGAATGCCAAGCATCTGGAACATTTCCTCAGCATTTTTAAGTATTTCATCAAGGAAATGTTTCGATTCCTCAGGTTTGCAGTAAATAAATTGTTCTATTTTGTTGAACTGGTGAACCCTGAATATGCCCTTTGTATCCTTCCCATGCGCGCCAGCTTCCCTCCTGAAGCAAGGGGAAATACCCGCATACATTTTTGGCAGATCCTTTTCTTCAAGTATTTCATCCATATGGTATGATGCAAGTGAATGTTCCGATGTTGCTATGAGGTAAAGGTCATCACCCTCAATTTTGTATATTGTGTCCTGGAAGGTCGAAAGATCAGTTGCCCCTTCCATTGCCCTTCTTGTTAACATGAACGGAGGTTCCATGGGAACAAATCCTTTTGAAACAAGATGCTCAAGTGCAAACATCTCAAGTGAAAGTTCAAGCATAACAAGATCATTTTTTAAATAATAGAACCTTGAACCCGCAACCTTTCCTGCACGTAGAGTATCACCCAAATCAAACTTTTCAAGTATGTCTGTATGGCTCATTGGTCTTTTATCTATAACTTCATATTCCATGGATCTGTTTGATGCCTTTAGAAAATCATCTAGGTCCTCTTTGAAAACCTTTGCTTTTCCCCAGAATTTGAATGGTACATTATCATTTTCATCCTTTCCATAAGGAACTTCATCGTCCACTATGTTTGGTGTGTTCCATAGAAGATAATCCCTTTTCTTTTTAACATCCTCAACAATCTTTTCAATCCTTTCTATATCTTCATTTAATTTTGTAACTTCTTCCTTCAGATTTTCCACATTTCCCTTCCCTCTCATTATCTTTGAAATTTCATCAATCTTTTTGTTCTTAAGGTTCCTTAATTTTTCTAATGTCTGAAGGTTTTCTTTCCAGATTTTATCAAGTTCGAGAATTCTATCAACAACGCCTGGATCAAGATTCCTCTTTCTCTGACTTTCTCGCAGTATTTCAGGATTGTTCCTTATAAGGTTTATATCGAGCATCTCATTTCACCAATGTTTATGCTAATTTTCAATTCAAATATAATCTTTACCATAAGAAGAGACTGTCAACTACCCCCCTTTCGGAAGTGATTTTCTCGTTCATAAAAGATAAATGGTTAAAATGATAGAAACCTTTATATACTACTAATTTGATTACTTGTCTGACAAAAATATGACTAAGGAGGTAGAAAAGGATGAAAAGTTTAATCAAAAATGCCCTAGGAACAGATCCAGATAATCTGACAATGAGTGAACCACAACCCCAGGCACAGACCCAGCAGGCACAGGAAATAGTATCCCCAGAGGATGAGGAACTTCGCAAACTCGTTGAACAGTTAAAGGTAAGTATAAAGATCGTTGGATGTGGTGGTGGAGGATCGAACACAATAAACAGATTGAGTGATTCTGGCATATATGGAGCAACACTTGTAGCACTTAACACAGATGCCCCTCATCTTTTGCATGTTAAAGCAAATAGGAAAATTCTGATAGGGAAAAGGCTTACAAGGGGTCTGGGTGCAGGTGCAGATCCCAGAATAGGTGAGGAAGCAGCGAAGGAAGCTGACGAAGATCTGAGAAACGTTTTGCAAAGATCCGATATAGTTTTCATAACGGCGGGCATGGGCGGTGGAACTGGAACAGGTTCGGCACCATATGTTGCTCAGGTTGCAAAGGAAGTGAATCCAGGAACACTTGTGATTGGCATAGTTACCCTGCCATTCTCTGCTGAAGGAAAGGTGAGAATGGAACAGGCTTTGTACGGACTGGATAGGTTAAAGAGATTCTGTGATACAACAATCGTTATACCTAATGATAAGCTACTTGAAATTGTTCCAAGATTACCACTTGACCAGGCATTCAAGGTTGCGGATGAAGTTTTAATGGAAGCGCTGAAGGGTCTTACAGAAATAATAACAAAACCGGGTCTTGTGAACATTGATTATGCCGATATAAAGACAATAATGGCCAACGGTGGAGTAGCAATGATCGGAATTGGAGAATCTGAAGGCTCAACGGACAGGGTTCAGGAAGCAGTGAACGATGCAATTAATTCACCATTAATTGAGGCTGATATTCATCAGGCAAAGGGAGCGCTGGTAAGGATCGTTGGAGATCCGAACATGAGCGTAATGGAGGCACAGAGGGCAGCTGAATTGATACAAAAACAGATAAACCCCATGGCAAAGCTCATATGGGGAGCCTCAATAGATCCAACCTTAGACAACAAAGTAAAGGTTCTGGTTGTGCTCACAGGTGTTAAAAGCCCATACATTCTTGATGGAAAAGCATCACTGAACGAAATGAAAAAGGCTGCAAAAATATCGTCATTCGACTCTGCTATTGATGCACTATAAAAAAATAAAAAATTAATTTTTTTATAAATATTTTATTTTTCTTGATGGTCTGAAAACGATCTTCTTCTTCTGTGGCACATTTATAACTGCCTTTGTTCTTGGGTTCTTTGCTTTCTTTGCTTTCTGTACCCTTCTCAAGAAAACTCCGAACTCCTTAATTGCCACCTTCTCTCCTTTGTTAGCCCTGTTTACAACTTCTTTGAAAAATGTGTCCAGAACAGATTTTACATCCTTCTCTTTCACACCTGTGGCTTTTGCAATGCTTTTTCTGAGTTCAGTAATTCCAACCATAGTTCTGCACCTCGCTTTGAGTATTAAATTATCAATATATAAACTTTGCTAACAATTTACACAAAACTTTGAAAATTACAATTTTTAAATGGAATAATATTTTATTCTTCGGTCTCGAAATGTGTTACAATTTTCATTTTAGGGAAAATCCTCGAAAATGTTTTCTCTATTCTTTTCGATATTTTTTCAATGTTTTCAATTGTTAAATTTTTATCCACAACAATGTGTATGTCCACATGACCACCCTCAGGGGATGTGAAAACCTCCACATCATGGTAACTCTTTATTTCAGGTATTTCCTTTATTATGGAATCCAGATTTTTCTCAACTTCATTTTTAATATCTACATTGAATGTATCTATGTGCACTGTTGCCTCCATCCCCGTTTTTTCAAAAACCCTTTTTTCAAATTCACTCGCAATTTCATGGGCCTTTGATGCTGTGTAATCCCCTCTTAGATCCATATGAAGAACAACAATCTTTTTTTCACCATAATCATGTATTTTCACATCATGGATCTTAACTTTCATTTCTCTTGAAATTTCTTCAATGGCATCCATTTTATCACTGTCAGGTTTTTCTCCGATCAGTTTGCTTATCCCGGTTTTTGAGAATTTTATGGATTCGTATATTATGATGATAGCTATAATCATGGAAAACAGGCCATCAAGGTATTTGAAATACTGGGAGAGAAAGATTACAAATATTACTCCAATGGTAAGGATTGCATCGCTTCTGTGGTGCCAGGCATCAACAAGTAAAGGATCACCACCAATTTTTTTACCGTAACTGAAGGCAAGCCTTGCCATGAGTTCCTTTACGATTGCTGTAAACAATACTATTATCATCAGAAAGATATCGAAGGAAACGTATTCTGGGGTAATAAGCCTTGAAAAACCATCATAAAAAATGAAAATACCTGTCAGGAAAAGAACAATTGCACCAAGTATAGTTGCTATGTGCTCAATCCTTCCATGGCCATAGGGATGTTCTTCATCAGGCGGTCTTGATGCAAAATAATAACCCAATATGACAATCATTGAACCTATAAGATCTGTGAGTGTATGATATGCATCTGCTATAAGAGCAATACTGTTGATCATTATGCCTATGATCAACTTTACAATAAATATTCCGAAATTTCCCGATATGCTTACAAAGCCCTCAATGTACGCATATTTTTCTCTTTTCATTTTCTCGGAAAGAATAAATCTTTGATTTAAAAATGTTTTTCACATGATTTTATATTCAAATAAAAAACAAAAGAAGGTTTTAGAAGAGACCAACAATCTCTCCATTTTCATTTAGATCAACATGGTAAGCTGCTGGTTCTTTTGGTAAACCGGGCATGGTCATTATTTCACCAAGGATTGGAACAACGAATCCTGCACCGGATGAAATCCTTATTTCTCTGACCGTTACTGTGAAGTTTTTAGGAACACCAATGGCCTTTGGATCATCGGATATTGATGACTGTGTTTTTGCCATGCACACAAAAGCTTTATCCATTCCTATTTTCTTAATTACTTTGAGATCATCAAGCGCGTCCTTTGTGAAAACAACATCCTTTGCACCGTAAACAATCTTTGCAATCTTCTCAATTTTTACTTCCACAGGATCATCAATGCTGTAGGTATAGTTTATCTTTGGATCATCATTCTGATCCGCAACACTTATCACTTTCTTTGCAAGTTCAATTCCTCCTTCACTACCCTTCTCAAACACTTCTGAAAGAGCCCACTGAACCTTTTCCTGATCGAGTAAATCTGATAATGCATTTAATTCCTTTTCTGTATCATTTTTGAATCTGTTCACGGCAACAACTGGCATTAATCCAAATCTTCTCATATTGTTTATGTGGAACTGCAGGTTAGCATAGCCTTTTTTGACTGCATCCACATCTTCAACAGTGACATCCTTTGCTCCCCCATGGTGCTTTATTGCTCTAATTGAACCAACTATAACAACTGCATTTGGTTTGAAATCACCAACCCTTGTTACAATGTCCATGAATTTCTCTGCACCAAGATCAGATCCGAATCCTGATTCAGTTACAAAGTAATCCGATAATCTGAGGCCAATCTGATCTGCGACTATGCTGTTCGTTCCATGTGCAATGTTTCCGAACGGACCTATATGAACAAAGGCAGGAGTATTTTCAATTGTCTGAACAAGATTTGGCTTGAGTGCATGCTTTAACAGAGCTGCCATTGCTCCACTTGCTTTTATATCCTTTGCATAGACTGGATTTTTATCCTTTGAAAAACCAACAAGTATCCTTTCAAGCCTGCTCTTTAAATCTTTATAGTCCTTTGATAGTGCAAGTATTGCCATAATCTCGGAAGCAGGAGTAATATCAAAACCATCTTCCATCATTATACCATTTGCTTTTCCAATACCAACTATTATGTTTCTTAAGGATCTATCGTTCATATCTATTGTTCTTCTCCACTGTATTCTTTTTGGATCAAGCTGTGGTTCAAGTTCATGGTACATGTGGTTGTTAATCATGGCTGATAAAAGGTTGTGTGCGGATGTTACAGCATGGAAATCACCAGTAAAATGAAGGTTTATTTCATCGGATGGTTGAACAGTTGCCTTGCCTCCGCCTGTTGCACCACCCTTAACGCCGAAAACCGGGCCAAGTGATGGTTCTCTAAGAGCAAGTATGCTTTTCTTACCAAGCCTGTTTATGGCCATTGAAAGACCAATGGATGTTGTTGTTTTTCCCTCTCCTGCTGGCGTTGGTGTCAATGCTGTTACAAGTATCATTTTTCCCTTCTTTTTTCTTTCCATATCCTTAACTATATCCAGGGAAATCTTTGCCATGTATTTTCCATACTGTTCCACATATTTTTCATCAATTCCTGCTGTCTTCGCTATCTCCATAATATTTTTCAGAGACATTATATCACCTCGTTGAGCTTGAGATCAATAAGCATCAATTTTTCCTGCGAGCCTTTTTCAATCCAATCCACTTCATCATTCATCCTTTTTTTGAATTCATTGTCCTCAATATTCTTCAGATTTATTTTTATGTTAAAAATTGCACCCTTAATCGCACCCGCTGCGAAATATCCTGAACAGGCACCATCGGAAACAGCATTTTTGTTACCCTTCTCAACAACCTTCAATGCAAGATCCATAACGTCCAGGGCAAGTTTTGCTGTTTTCAAAGGAACTTCACATGCATCCTTTGAGGCCTGTTCAATCCTTTCCTTTCTTATTTTTATTTGATCTTCAGTATCCTTAGGTAGCTTGTAGGCATCCATGATTTTGTTGAAAGCATTCACATCTTCATCCATAAGAGAAAGAAGATCATTTCTTATTTCGATTGCCTTTTTTGCAATTTCTTTCATTTCATTTTCCACGCCAGCATACTTTTTCTTTCCTATGGTAAGGTTTGCAACCATTGAGCTGAGCGATGCAGCTACTGCACCAACAAGTGCACTGGCCGCACCACCGCCCGGTGTTGGGGAACCACTGCTTAATTCATTCAAAAATTTTTCAATATCCATATTCTTCATCATACTATCACCTTCCCAAAGCTTTTTTTCAAGTATTTGGTCCGAGGAGAAGTTTTCAAGCTTTAAATAGAAATCAATTACCTGTACAAGTGCATCTAGTGGTATTAGACCAACAACCTCAGAGCCAACCACTTGTACTCCATACCTTTCAGCATAAATTTTTACCAGCTCGTAAACTTTGTTTATTGGTGTTTCCTTGTAATTTATTAGGTTCATGGAGACCTGAACAATATGTCTGTCCTTTAGCTCAAAACCAAGCGCCCTGACATTTTTAAGACCGCCATTCTTTTCCCTTATTTCCTTTGCGATCTTTCTTGCTATTGAAATGTCTGAAGTTCCTAGATTAACGTTAAAGGCTATGAGGAATTCCCTCGCGCCTATTATTGTTGCACCTGCCTTTCCAACATGGTCAGGTCCATAGTCAGGTTTCCATCTGTCCTCTTCAATATGTTCCCTCAACTGTTCGTATTGAAAGTTTATATTCCTAATTTCAGCTAAATTTTTTCTCCATTCAACCTTTGCAGCTCTGTCATACAGATAGACAGGTATGTTAAGTTCTTTTCCAACCCTTTCTCCCAGTTTATTCGCGAGATCAATGCACTCATCCATGGTTGTATCATAAAGTGGGACAAACGGTACAACATCCGCTGCACCGAACCTGGGATGTTCACCCTTATGTTCATCCATGTCGATAAGTTCAGATGCTTTTTTTATGCCCCTGAATGCAGCCTCAAGAGCGTTTTCAGGATCTGAAACAAATGTTACAACACTTCTGTTATGGTCAGGATCCATTTCAACGTTTAGAATTTTAACGTTTTCATTGAATTTGATTGCCCTGACAATTTCATCAACGACATTTTTCCTTCTGCCTTCGCTGAAGTTGGGAACACATTCCACCAGTTTCATTGAAACCTTATAAAAAGATTGTACTTATAATTTTTACCACACAACATACATAAATTAAATGTTTTAAAAAATTTTAAAAAAATTTGAAAAATTTTCATTCCATTATTCTGTTCAAAACTCTTGAACCAAGGAATGTGAAAAATAAAAGCGTTATTAATAGAATTAAGAAATCAATTGGAACGTTTGCAATATTTCCAGTAAGAAGGAAGGATCTTAACATATCTATACCGTACGATAGGGGATTGATGTAAGCAAAATATTGCAGCCATTGAGGCATCATGCTTATTGGATACAATGCATTACTTGTGAAAAACAATGGCATGGTGAGGAGCTGACCAAAGCCCATGAACCTTTCCCTTGTTTTTAAAATTCCAGCAAAAAGTATAGAGAAACTTGAAAAAACAGCTGAAATCATCACAACAACAAAAAATGAACCCAATATGTATAATGGGTTTGTAATTATATGTATGCCCAGGAGAACAATTACAGTGAATAGAAGTACAGCTTGAGCCAGAGCCCTAACGCTTGACGCCAGTGCCTTGCCCAGTACAATGCTGAACCTTGATATTGGTGAGACAAGAAGTTTTGAAAGGTTCCCCGAGTCCCTGTCCCATACAAGCGAAAGTCCGTAAAATATTGAAATGAAAAGAACGGATTGACCGAGAATACCGGGAGCAATGAATTCCATATAAGAATATGGACCTGTTGGAATTACCCTGTATTTGTTGAACACACTACCAAAAACAACAAGCCATAACAGTGGCTGAACAATTCTTGTTAATATGTCCGTGTAATCATGCTTTATCCTCCTCAGCTCCATTTCAACAATTGCAAAGAATTTCTGAAACATCTATTCTAACCTCCTTGCTATTCTCCTTGTTTTTCTAATGTCCCTTATGCTTGAAGTTTCCTCGTATTCTTCACCTGTGTATTTTATAAATGCCTCCTCAAGATCACCGAGATTTGAGGGAGAATCCGTTATAGCAATTTTCCCTCTGTTCATTATTGAAACAATATTGCAAAGCTTTTCAGCCTCCTCCATGTAATGCGTTGTCATGATTACTGTGATTTCAAAGTTCTTTTTCAGATTCTGAATGTATTCCCAGACGGTGTTTCTTGCCCTTGGATCTAGACCAACTGTTGGTTCATCTAGAAAAAGTATCTTTGGTTCATGCAGCATTGCCTGGGCAATTTCGAGCCTTCTTATCATTCCTCCTGAATACGTTTTCACCAGTCTGTCTTTTGCATCGTAAAGATCCATATTTTTCAGTATTGTTTCGATCTTTTCCCTATAATTTTTAACACCATGAAGTTTTGCGGATATTATCAAATTCTCATAACCTGTCAGGGCCTGGTCAGCTGAGATATCCTGGGGTACGTAACCAATTATGTTTCTTATTTTTTCATCATCCTTTGGCCTAACATAATCCATTATTCTAACATAACCCTCTGTTGGTCTGAGAAGGGTTGTGAGAATCTTAATTGTTGTTGTTTTACCCGCTCCGTTTGGGCCCAAAAGACCATAGATTATGTTTTTGTCAACAGAAAAAGATATGTTATCCAGTGCCTTTGTTCCATTGGAATAAATTTTTGTTAAATTTTTAACCTCAATTATCATAACGGTACCCTGTGGTAACCAGATTTGACAACATCAAATATGACATTCACATCAACATTTTCAACATCCTCATCGTTTCTCAATTTTTCTATGAAAGAATAAAGATCCTGGTTTGTTTTGCCCCTGTAGTGTATAAGAACATGGTGTGAAGGACCCATGGATATTGCAATATAATATGCATTCGGATCCTCTGAAATTCTTTCACAGAATGATCTTAGATCTACACCCTTTTTTGTTCTTACGGCGAGATGGATGTTAAAGGTGTATCCGAATTTTTTTGGATCTACAAGTGCTTTGATTTTTATTATACCATTTTTCATAAGATATTCCCTTCTCCTTCTTGCTGTATCGTTGGAAACACCAACCATTTTAGCAAGATCTGTGTCAGAAACTCTACCATCTTCCTGTAAAATTTCGATAATTTTTCTATCTATATCATCAATTATCTCATTTTTCTTATCATTTATGAGCATTTTTCTCATATGTACCGGTAAAGAATCTTTATATAATAATTTTTTTCAGAAAAATTATTTAAATAAGAGTAAACTTAATTATGATACATGCTTGGTGAAATATTTGCAGGAATACTTATAGTTCTAGGATCGATTTTCATTCTTCTATCTGTTAGGGCCTACAGGGAGTACAGAAACAAAACCATGCTTTTTTTGATGTTCATATTTTGTGTTATGCTTTTGAAGGCTTTAGTTTACATAATTCTCTCTCTGGCAGATTTTACCATGCCCATATGGTATTATTTCTTTATGGATATTGTAATCCTTGTTACTCTTTATTTCATAATAGTAACAAGGTGATAATCTCTTGGAAATAGAGCTTGAAACAAGGAGAAAAATATACGAAATTATAACCAAAAATCCCGGCATACATTTCAGGGAAATAGCAAGGATACTGAACATTAACATCGGTGATTTGCAGTACAACCTTAATGAGCTTGAGAAGGAAAGAATTGTTGTTTCAAGGATGGAAGGAGGTTACAGAAGATATTACCCAGAGAAAATGGAGGATCCTGAAGAAAAGATTATTCTTCCATTTCTTCGACAGACTTTACCAAGGAGAATAATAATAGTGATGCTCAAAAATGAAAAAATCACCCCGAACGATATTTCTAAGGAATTAAATGTTGGGGTATCAACAATTCTTTATCATGTAAAAAAAATGATATCGGAGAATCTGGTGGGCCAGGAAAAGGATGGAAAAAACGTTTATCTATTTTTGAAGAAAAAGGACCTTTTCCTCAAAACAATAATAAAATACAGGGAAAGCTTTTTGGATAAACTTGTCGATAGTTTTGTTGAATTCTGGCGATCATCAAAATGATTTTTTCTTTATATAATACAGACCAATAAGGATTATTATAAAACCAAGAATGGAACCAAACAATATGTAAATGTATTCGAGGCTCATTGATGTTTCCCCTACAAATAAACTTGCTGGAATTGAAAGATAGGAAATGTATGAATAATTTCCAGACGAGAACGGTAAAACATTAAGCAGCTGTGAAGTGTTTTTAATTTTTTCCATAAAAAACTGTGATCCATTGCTGTTGATTAGATACAGAGAAAATGAATCGTTTAAATTTATTTTGGAATAGGGAGTGGATTCAATGGGTGTGAGTTTTTCAATTCCTGTCAGATTTTCAGGAATATTTTTTGTGGAAATTGTTTCCCCTAATGCAATACTGTTTGTTCTAACACCTGAAATTGTATTCTCTATTATTATTGCATTCTTTATTCCTGGTGGTATTGAGAATCCATGGGAAGTTGAATAGGCGGTAAAATTCTCAGGTATTATGAAATTGAAACAAACGGAATAATTCTCAAAAACGTATTTCATTGTAAAATTCAAAACATTCCCCTGATAATAGGATGTGTTAAACCATACACTCCAGTTTACGTTATTGAAATAATATGTGTTTCCAGTTGATACAGAAAGAAATGTGAAACCAATTATTGTTGAAGTTCCGTTATATGTTACATTAATTGTGGGAGAATCTTTGTAGAATGTTATGTTCAAATTTTTTGATTCCAGTTCAAGCATATTTTTGTTTTCGAATGTAACGTAAAGTTGGTCTGTCATGGGGATAATCAGAAAAACTGCCAGAATTAAAACAAATATTTTCATAAAAAAGGGAGTGGTGGATCAGCGTGATTTTCTATAAACAAAATAAGCCATTGCACTTATCAATATAATGGATCCAAAGATTGAAAAATAATAAACGGTATAGCTATGCAAAAAATTTGAATATATATCAAGTGAATGGTAGGTATAATTTCCAAGATGAACCATGTAAACCATAGAACCGTTAATATTCTCATTTGTATATGCTGGTCCTGTACTGTTTAACGTCTGATATATTGTTGAGTTTGAAACAGCATCACCATCAATCTTTACCACAGTGTTTTCAATAATTGGATAAATCCTCAACAGTATGAAAATATCCCTGGGCATAGTTGATGATATTTGTAAAGAAAATGCATTCCCGTTCACATGTGTTGTTATGCTTAAATTTGAGTCCATCAATATTGTTTGATTGTATGAAAGATTTCCATAGGAAAAAATGTTTATAATTGCATCTATCCTTACATTCTCAAATGAAAGACCAAGTTTACCAAAATAGTTTTCATCGTTGAAAATTATCAGGATTTTTGAGTCCTTTATAGAGTTGACAACAACCGTAGTATTTTTTATGTAAATATGACCCTTGTAGACAATAAGCATGCCATTGTTTTTATTGATGAAAACACCATTGAACGTTGTTGATCTTATTACAGAAGAATTGAAATCGATTGTGATTTTATTGTTAACTTTTGTATTGATGCTGATCATTGCCATAGGATCGTCAAATATGCTTTCTTTGAAAAACCTATTTTCATAGATATCCATGAAAGATTTGTTGGACCATTCTCCAGTAGTTGTGTTTGAAAATGTAATGCTATTTATTGTAACAAGACCATTCACAGAATAGTTTTCCATGTTTCCGTAATTATTCTTTGTGAAATTAACAAATGTGCCGTTTGCATACATATTTTTATTTAAAAAACCACCTCCAAAACCCATCTGCTTTGCCATTTTCATACCAGTGGCATTGTTATTCTGGCCACTAGCAAACTGTGTAATAAGAAGAACGATGACCAGAAAAACTGCCATGTATTTAATCACATTCTTGAATTTATTAAATAGAGTATATTAGTTTTTTTGTACAATTTTTGAATCATTTCCTGTACGGTATGATACAAATGAACACCCAATCTTCCTTTGATGTTTTCTTGTACCAGTGTGGAACATCTGGTGGTATGAATGCAAAATCTCCAGGGCCAAGTTCTTTCTCTTCATCGCCGGCTCCAACAAAACCTCTACCTGAAAGAACAAAGATTTCATGCTCCCAAGGATGTTGATGGGATGGAATTAAAGCATCATTTTTCAGAATGAATCTTCTCATGGCAAAATTTTCGGCACCCTGTTTATTTGTTATAAGCCACTGTATTTTTGCATTCTTTGCCCCTTCCATATCAACCTCTTCAATTTTCACATTGTTCACATTATTGGTGTACATAAAATCACCAACCTTACCATGCATTTCAATTATTATAATTTTAATATCATTCCTGATGAAACAATCCTTGAAATTAAAAATTCATGGTCCAGGAATGTTCCTATGCCCGGATCATCAAAGGGAAATATTACACCATTCTTCATTTCAAATGTTCTCTTTACAATGTCTCTTTCAAAATACTTGCTGTTTGGACTTGTATCTCCCGGATAATCTATGAGTGAATGTGAAGCAATGGAAATGTTGAAGGATCTTCCAATACCTGTTTCAAGCATACCACCTATCCAAACATGGCCATTGTTTTCCCTTGCAATTTTTGCAATTTCAAGGCTGTTTTTAAGACCACCAACCCTTCCTGGCTTAATGTTTATTACATCCGCCGCACCGATTTCAAATGCTTTTCTTGCTTTTTCCGGAGAGGTTATTGATTCATCAAGGCATATGGGTGTTGAAATTTCCCTTCTAAGCTTTGCATGATCAATAAGATCATCAAACTGCAACGGCTGTTCAATGTAAATGAGGTTGAATTTATCTATCTTTTTTAATAGATCAAGATCCTTTATTGTATAATCACTGTTGGCATCCGCAGTAAGAGGAATATCCGGATAAACATCTCTAATGTTACTCAAAATTTCAATCTCCTTCCCTTTTTTTATCTTTACCTTTATTCTTTTGTAACCAAGATTTAATGCCTGACCAATTTTTTCCAGCATTAATTTTGTATCATTCATACCTATTGAGATGCCAACATCGGCATATCCCTTTGAATCCCCTAAAAATTTGTATAATGGTTTGTTGGAGATTTTGCTGTAATAGTCCCAGAGCAGCATCTCAATGGATGCCCTTGCCATGTTGTACCCCTTAATCTTTCTGGATCTTTCCAGAAATTCTTCAATGCTCGGAAAAGGATCAAGAAAGTTTGAAAAATAATTTTTTACCATGTAAATTGTTGAATCGTTGTTTTCATAACTGTAATCGGGATCAATATCAGTTACTGCCTCTGAATATGCAACAATACCATCCTTCTCCATTTGAAAGATTATTGCGTTCCTAGAATATGCTGTTCCAAAGCTTGTTGTAAAAGGATTTTTAAGCTTAAGACTAACAATAAAATATTTCAGAATCATAAAAGAAAATAGAGAAAAGAGTTATAAAAACTTTAGTCTCTGTATTTTGCAAGATAGTAAAGTATTGCCAGGGGAACAACTATCCAAAGTATTCCAGCTATGACAATGTTCACTGGATCTATTCCGAGCAGTGAAGGATTCATTGAAAAACCGCCGTAGGATCCTGTTAAATAGGCTGAAACAAGGGAAAAGAACTGTGCAGGATTTATGTATGAAAGAATAACATCAACCTGATAATAATTAAATGAAGCAATTCCGTAACCAAGAGCCTCTGAAACAGCGAGGACAATCAAAGACCAAAAGAAATCAAATATTACAAAAAGAGCAATTGAAATACCAATCAATGCAGATGTGCTTTTCACAAGATGTGAGAATATGAATATAAGTAAAACAAATGCACCTGTATCCACAAGCAATGCCAGTATTGAATATAATGTGAATGAGAATGAAAACATTGGAACGTGAAGGCTTGATGAAATAAGATAACTTACTATAAGAATTGTGATTGTTATGGAAATTGCTATTGCGATCATAATGGAAACAAACCTTGAGAGTGTGAGTTTTGTCCTTGTAATTGGTCTTGATAGAACGGATTCAATAACGCCTGTTACCCTATCTTTACCATAGGCTGAATATGCTGAAAGTATTGCAATTAGTGGATAGAATATTGTTAAAATTGATGAAATAAATGATGCACCAAGATTTTCACCGTTTATTGAAATTACCTGCCCCCTTAAAAAAGAAACAGGAATGATTGTTTGGAAAATTAAAGAACTGTTTGAATAAAGAGCAAAAGCAATATCGCTCCTTGTTGAATAATTCTTAAATGATGGGAGGTTGTAAACAGTTATATTTGGTGTAAAGGAACCTAAGTATGTTTTGTTTTGAATATTTTGACCATAAACATAATAGTATACGGAAAGATTCTCATTTTTTGAATAATTCAATAAAGGATAATATAAAAGTAACTTGTGAATACTTGCATTCTTTTGATCTGTTATCAGTGTGAATGGACCCCCCAAAAATATATAAAGTGAATTGTTTGAAATTTTTTCAGGAATGAAATTTACCAAGGACACAAGAGAACTTGATCCTGGATAGCTCAAATTTATGTAAAGATTGTAATTGGATTTTGTAAGGTTTAAATATAAAGTTGCATAGCCTGTTGAGTTTGAAAATATTGTTTTTGAAACATTAACATTGTTACCAGTCATGTTTAAAACAATTTTTACATTTGGGATACCTATACCGAACTGGTTAAAGGAAAAGGTAACAATATGGTAACCATTCTCATAATAGAGATAACCCGTTGTGTTGTTTGAAGAAACACCACCCGTTGAAACATTAACACTCTGAACAAGAGGAATAATGGCAAGGGAAATCAATATTATTACTGCTGTGAGAATTATCATCCATTTGTTCTTTAACGTTTTCAGCATATCATATAGAATTGGATTCATTTCTTCACCCCCACAAGCTTTAGGAAGAATTCTTCAAGATTCTCATGCTCCGTGTAAAATTCCTTTATTCTGTACCCATTTTTTACAAGTTCACTGTTTATTATTGATAGATCCGATTTTACGTTATCAAGAACAATGGAATCGTTTTTGAATGATAAATCACCGTAATTTTCAAGCAAATTTTTAATTTTTTCATCCCGATTATCAATCTTTAAAACTATTCTGGGTTTTCCAATACCATCAAGTTCATCCCTTCTCATTGTTCTTATTATATTACCTTTATGTATTATTACAACCCTGTCAGCAATGTTCTGTACTTCGCTCAATATATGTGATGAGAAAAGTACAGCTGAACCCTTATTCTTTAATTTTACTGAAAGATCCCTGAAGAACATAATACCTTCTGGATCAAGACCATTAAGAACCTCATCCATTAAAAAATTTCTTGGTTCTGAAATCAGAGCGGCAGCAAGTGCAAACCTTTTCTTCATTCCCTGGGAATAGGTCTGAAGCTTTTTATACTCTTGCCCTTCAAGACCCACCTCCCTTAAAAGATCAAGTGATCTTGATTTTGCCGTTTTTGAATCAAGACCATAAAACCCTGAGAAGTAAAGCATTAGATCCATTGCCTTCATATTTAAATTGAAATTTGGAAATTCTGGAACCCATCCAATACTTTTTGACGCTTCAACCTTTTCTTTAACTATATCCTTACCATCTATGAGAACAGTACCAGATGTTGGTAATGTAACACCTGCGGATATTCTTATTGTTGTTGTTTTTCCGGCACCGTTCAGACCCACGAAACCAACTATTTCACCATTCTGAACGTCCATACTTATTTCATTTAATGCCTGAACTTTTCCTGAATATATTTTAGTGAGATTTTTGATTTCAATCATAGCAACGTGTAAAAAGATGTATCTATTTAAACCTTTTTCAAAAAATCTTTTTATATAAAATATGCTTATTTTCTATCATGTTCAACTGGGTGTTCTTTCTTTCGGCATTCGTTGCCATTTTTTCCATAGTGAACCCGTTTGGTTCAGTTCCTTTCTTCTATACCATGACACAATCCTATACCGAGGAAGAAAAAAAGAATGTTCTTAAAAAAAGTATAATTGTTGCGGGGAGTGTTCTTTTCATTTTTGGAGTTGGCGGTGTGTATATTTTCATGGCTTTCGGAATAAATGTTGATGTATTCAAGATAGCAGGTGGAATTTTACTCTTCAAAATAGGTTTTGATATGATGCACGGTAAATATACAAGATCAAGATTATCAGATTCTGAAAGAGCAGAGGTGGAGGAGAAGGAGGCAATCGGTGTTGTACCACTTGGTGTCCCGCTCCTAGCAGGACCTGGTGCAATAACAACAGTCATAATATATGTTACAGAGAAAAGTGTGGGTATATTTGATCAGATCATGGTCTTTGTTGCAATAGCCCTTGTTATGATTCTCTCCTACTCAATACTTTTATTTTCAGGCTGGCTATTCAAGTATCTTGGAAGGACGGGAAATCTCGTAATATCAAGAATTATGGGTCTTATACTGAGCGCGATGGCCATTGAGTTCATTGTGGAGGGAATCAAAGATCTCCTTATCTTCTATTTCTGAGGATAGTTGGGTACTTCCGTAATTATAGTCACATCATGAGGATGGCTCTCCCTGAGACCTTCAGTTGTAATTCTAATGAACCTAGAATTCCTCCTCAGATCCTCAATGGTTGCTGCACCAACATAACCCATACCGGATTTTAATCCACCCACAAGCTGATAAACAACATTTTCAACCTTACCCTTGTAGGGTACAGCGCCCTCAACACCCTCAGGTACGAATTTTGTTGAACCTATTTTCCCATATCTGTCTGAAATTCCCTTCTGTATGGCACCAAGAGATCCCATACCCCTGTATGTTTTGTATTTTTTTCCTCCAATTGTTATTTCCTGGCCAGGGGCTTCATCTGTTCCGGCAAGCAAATTACCTAGCATTACTGTGCTTGCACCGGCCCCGAGAGCTTTAACAACATCACCGGAGTACCTTATACCACCATCAGCTATAACAGGTATTCCGTGTTTTTCTGCAACTTCAACAGTTTCAGCAATTGCCTCAAGCTGTGGAACACCAACTCCTGCAACTATTCTTGTCGTACAGATTGATCCGGGACCAATGCCAACCCTCAAACCATCTATATCAAGAGAAATTAAATCTTCTGCGGCTTGGGATGTTGCAATGTTTCCTGCAACAATATCAACTGAAATATTTTTCCTTATGTTTTTTATTCCATCCATAACCTTTTTGTTATGCGCATGCGCAGTATCAATAACAATAACATCAACACCCTCCTTTTCAAGAACCTGTGCCCTGTGCAAATCGAATGGACCAACTGCCGCGCCAACAAATAATCTTCCATTTTTATCCCTTACAGATTGAGGATACCTTTCCCTTTTTAGTATGTCTTTGGCTGTGATCAGACCAACCAGTTTTCCATCTTTGTCAACAATTGGCAATTTTTCAATCCTATGTTTGTGCATAATTTTAAGTGCATCATCTATGGATATACCTTCATTGCCAACAATCACATTCTTTGTCATTAGGTCTCTTACCTTAACATTTTCTTCCTTTGAGAATCTTACATCTCTCTCCGTTATTATTCCAACAACCTTTTCATTTTCAATAACTGGCAAACCGGCAATGTTCTTTTCCCTCATAATCCTTATAGCATCCTTAACATTCTCATCTGGTGAGATTGTTACAACATCCCTTATAACCAAACTCTCTTCCCTTTTCACCCTCCTTACCATTTCCCTCTGTTCTTCAACTGTCTGATTTCTGTGTATTATACCTATACCACCAAGATGTGCAAGTGCAATGGCCATCTCCGCTCCTGTGACAGTATCCATTGGTGAACTTACAATTGGAATATTCAATTTAATGTTTCTTGTAAGCCTTGTTCTAACATCAACCTCATTTGGATCCACTGTTGTTAAAGATGGTATCAATAAAACATCATCGAATGTTAGGCCAAGCTTTATATTCTGGAATTTTTCTATGAACATGGAAAATTGAATTATTTTTAATTATAAATATGTATCGATTCCTCTGTATTCTATTTTCAAAATTAAAGCTATCCCACAAGTTATAAAAAAAATTTAGGGGAATGAAAGAGTTATAACTGACATACTCTCCGCATTTAAATGCGAAGGTTCAGGGTATATGTTGTTTTGGCTATCACAACCATTTCACCCCTATACTCGCCGTGTCCCGACGAGAGAGCTTTACGCTCTGAACTAAAATATACAAAACTCCCTAATAAACATTTCGGCGATTCATCCCCGCTTTAAAAAGCGAGGCTTTCTCGCCGTCTTTTTGTAAAACAGCTATTGCAAAAACAACAAGAGCGGTTCTTACAACATAGCTTAAAGTTTTGTTCATTATGGATAGGCCTATTGTAAAGAACAGAAGGAAAATCCCGCCTAGGGAGTACAGGATCCTTCCAACAATGTAGAATGTTTGACTTGAAGAACCCATTAGACCAAATATTATACCAATCCACAAAAGAATCAATGATAAAAGAATAAAGGTTAACGGTGTTTCTCTTTCGAATATTATTTCCATCAGGCTTTTTCTTTCTTGATAAGATGGTAGTGGTGTCTCTTCTTCCTTTTTTTCCTCTACAACTTTTGGCAATTTTTCACCCCAAATAAGTATTGTTTTATCTTCATATAAATTTTTGTGTGTTTTAGGTAAACCTAAAATTTATTATAAGAAAAATCTTATCTTTCATTCATGGAGGAAAGTGAAAGAATTGAGGAATATCTTGAAACATTATACAGGTTTGAGATTAATAGAATAAAAGCAACTACAACAAATATACAAAAGGCATTGAAGGTTGCTCCATCAAGCGTTACTGAGATGCTTTCAAAGCTCGCAGAAAAATCTTATGTTGAATATGAAAAATATAAAGGTGTGAAACTTACAGAAAAGGGTAGAGAAATTGGAAAGAAAATACTTGAAAGACATTACCTTCTTGAGGAATTTTTAAAGTTCATAAAGATAAAAAATGAAAAGGTCGATGAAATTGCCTGCAGAATTGAACATGATATAGATGAGGAGGTTGAACTGGGCATATCAAAATTGCTTTTCAGGGAAAGATCATTTTCTGATCTTTTAACGATATCCGAATGCAAGAATGGTTTGAGGTGCATTGTTGTTACATTCTACCCTGAGAAAGATACCATGGAAAGGATTGAAAAATTGGGTATATTTAAAAGATCAGAATTGAGTATTATTGAAAATGTTCCTGGAAAGATATCCATTGAAATCAATGGTAAAAAAATTGATCTTGATAGGGAAATTTCAGATAAAATACTGGTCAGGAAAGTTTAAGGTATTTTTCGTTCACTGCAGTTTCACATATGTCCTGTGAGTATCTTAATATTCTTATAAAACTTTCAACAATTGCGGAAATAATGTTATCCATTTTCTTATCTTTTTTTGTGAATTCTCTCATTTTAAAAACGTTCTCCTCAATTTGATCAATAATTTCATTCGCCATATCTGCATCATGTTTTTCAAATGCAAAATATGAACTTTTAAGCAAATCAATAGTTTCCTTGAAAAATTCATCAATATTGCTTTCGTTAACATTTTTTATTTCATTGACCAGTGAGGCAATGTTTACCGCATGATCGGATATTCTTTCTAGGGATTTTGCCACGTATCTTATGTTCTCAATACTTATTGAATCAAAACCTTCAATTGATGAAGGATACCTTAACTTATGGAACAATTGCCTTGAGATTGTAAGGTAAATTTTGTCAACCTGCAGATCCCTGTTCATAATTTCTTTGCTTAACTGTGTATCATTTTTTGTAATGGACAGGTATGAATCCTTTACCATGTTTTCCGTTAAATTGTACATTCTTTCCAGTAATTTGTCAGGCATGAGTTCAAGAGGATTTGAAATGTCCTGAAGAACGATCTCATCAACCTTTTCATCAACTATCTCATAACCTGATACAAGGTTCCTGAATTTATCAACAGCGTTTAAGATATTTTCATCAAGTCTTTCATGGCCCCAGATCCTTATGATTTTAAAACCAGAAATGTATGTGGAAATAAGAATCCTTAAAATATGATCGAACTTTTCGTTTTTGAATCTAAATTCAATGGTTTTAGGTTTTTCAATCTCTCTGCCAAGGGAAATCAAGACATCATTTTCTTCAGTGATTTTAATGCTCACCTGATTCCCTTGTTTCAGTTTATTTTTTTCCACCCATTCTTTTGGCAAAGTAACAATGTATGATGCTCCTCCCGTTTTCTGAATCTTTCTGTATTCCATGGTAGATATAAATGAAAAGCAATCCAAAAACTTTTGCAATATTTTGTATTTTTAATGGTAAAATATTTATGTAGAGCATTTTTTTTATAAATTTATGGAAGAAATAATTAAAGATGTGGCAGGGATCCTTGTGAAATCAAAGTATGCGGTTGCCCTGACAGGTGCGGGTGTATCAACGGAATCGGGTATACCTGATTTCAGAGGGCCATCAGGAATTTGGACAAAAAATCCAGAGGCTGAAAAAATGCAATATGAGATCTATGGTAAATTTCTTTATGATCCAAAGAGTTACTGGATTGATGTAATAAATGAAGGAAGAATTTTTGGAAACCTTGAAAAAGCTCTTCCAAACCCATCACATTATGCACTTGTTGAAATGGAAAGAATGAATATTTTGAAGTGTATAATAACTCAAAACATTGATAATTTGCACCAGAAAGCAGGGAGCAAAAATGTTATCGACATCCATGGAAACGCATTCAAGCTAAGATGCATTAATTGCGGAAAAGTTTATCAAAGAAATGAATTTGATATTACAAAAATTATTAATGAAGGAAAAATACCTACATGTCGAAAGTGCTCCTTCCCTCTTAAATTGGATGTTGTTTATTTTAATGAACCGATACCAAGAGAAGTGTACAAACAAAGTTTGCAACAGGTTCTGGAATGCGATGTGATGATTGTTGCAGGTACATCTGCGGAAGTATATCCTGCTGCTGAATTTCCAAGGATTGCAAAAAATAAATCCAATCCAGCTATAATTATTGAAATAAATGCTGAGCCAACATCATTAACAGAAGAGGGAGTTTCTGATTATTTTATTCAGGGAAAGACGGGAAAGATTCTACCAGAAATAGTTGATGAAATCAAAAAGGTCATTCAATGAATTCAAAAAAATATATGATGGACGTTTTTCTATTGTGATCATTGATTTAAGATAAAAAAAGGATTTTTTATTTTGCCCAAAGAAAAAAATAAAATATAAGTTGAATTCTTATGGAAAGTGGTGAAATGAAAAATGTGGAACGGTCCTATTGAAAAGATTGATGATTACAGATGGAGAATACCAAAATCATACAAAAAGGGAATGAGGGTTGATGGTATAATAATTGCAAGCGAACATATGCTCCAGGAAATCAGAAATGATAATGCACCTGAACAGGTGGCAAACGTTGCATTTTTACCTGGAATAATTAGAGCATCATATGCCATGCCTGATATACACTGGGGTTATGGCTTTCCAATTGGAGGTGTTGCCGCCTTCGACTATGATGAAGGCATAATCTCCCCTGGGGGCGTGGGTTACGATATAAACTGTGGTGTTAAGATGGTTAGAACGAACTTAACAATAAAGGATGTTCAGCCAAGGATAAAGGAACTTGTTGATACAATATTTGTTGAAGTACCAAGCGGTGTAGGATCTGAGGGTAAAATTAAACTTAACAGAAACGATCTGAACAATGTTCTTGACCTCGGTGCGGAATGGGCCGTTTCACAGGGATTTGGATGGGAGGAGGATCTTGAAAGGATTGAGGAGTTTGGAAGAATAAAGTTTGCAGATTCATCAAAAGTATCAGAGAAAGCAAAGTCAAGAGGAGCACCTCAGCTTGGATCACTTGGAGCTGGAAACCATTTCCTTGAAGTGCAGGTTGTTGAGAAAATATATTTACCAGATATAGCGAAAAAATTCGGAATATTTCAGGAAGGACAGATAACAGTTATGATACATACGGGTTCAAGGGGCCTTGGTCACCAGGTTGCAACTGATTATATAGAAATCATGGAGAATGCTTCAAGGAAATACAACATATCTCTGCCTGACAAACAGCTCGCAAGTGCACCCATACATTCAAAGGAAGCACAGGATTATATTGGTGCAATGGGTGCAGCTGCAAACTTTGGCTTTGTTAACAGACAGATGATAAACCACTGGACAAGGAAAGCATTTGAGAAAATATTCAAGATGTCTGCGGATGATCTTGACATGCATGTTATTTATAGTGTTGCACACAACATAGCAAAGATAGAGGAATACGAAATAGATGGAAAAAAGAGAAAGGTTATAGTTCACAGAAAGGGTGCAACAAGGGCATTTCCTGCAGGGCATCCATCTTTACCTTCAATATATTCAGATATTGGTCAACCTGTTCTTATACCCGGTGATATGGGCAGGGCATCATACCTTCTTGTCGGCACAGAAAAGGCCATGGAGGAAACGTTCGGTTCAACATGCCATGGTGCCGGAAGGGTTCTTTCAAGGAATGAGGCTTTGAGAAGATATAGAGGGGATGCAGTTAAAAAGGATCTTCTGCAGAAGGGTATTTATGTTAAGAGTGCAACGCCCGATGTTGCAGCGGAGGAAGCCCCGGGTGCATACAAGAATGTTGATGATGTTGTTGAGGCAGTTCAGGGAGCGGGTATATCGAAGATAGTTGTGAAAATGAGACCCATAGGGGTGATGAAGGGATAGATGGATTTTTACATTCTTAACTGCTCAGATTTAAATGAATCAACGTTGAATTCACTATCCGTTGGACTGAAAAAAGACATGGATTTAAATTTTAAAGTTTTAAATTATAATTTTGATTATTCTTTTGCATACAATCAAATTAGAAGACAGTACGATGCAGATGCTTTGTTAAAAAAAATAAGCAAAAATTTTGGAAACAGATTTTTGTGCATATTTCCTCATGACATTTATGTTGAAGATATGAATTTTGTATTCGGACTTGCAGAACTGAATGGAAAGGGGGGAATTGTTTCAATATTCAGGTTAAAGGATAAAAATTTTCATGAAAGATTGTTGAAGGAAATGAAACATGAAATTGGCCATGTTTTTGGTCTTAAACACTGCGGAAACAGATGTGTTATGAATTTTTCAAATTCATTGTTTGAGGTTGATCGAAAGCCAGATTATTTCTGTTCATACTGTTTCAATGAACTAAGAAGTAGAATAGGTCAAATAAATGTGAAAGAATGAATCCTATTAATATGCAAAATATGAATGGAACATAGTATATTTTCCATTCTTTTCCATCATAAATTTTTGTGAACATTTTTCTTGATACATTTCCTTTTGAGAGATTTTTGAAGAACAAATAAATTGAGAATAGAAGGCCAACTATAGCTGAGTAAAATAATACTTCCAGTGGGTAAGGGAATATGATGTTTAGAATATATCTTTCATTTGACTGAAATAATGTTATATCAGGATAGAAGGGATAAAGAATGGTTAATGCCATCATGGCCCTTGCATCAGCCTTCCCTTTTATTACATTGATCCTGTATAGTGTTTTGAAAATTATAATTAAGAGAATGGATTCCCCATATTTCTGCCCAATTATTATCATGATTATTGATAAAATAAAAAAAATTATATCCAAATATTTATCATATTTTCCAAGTTCTATGTACCAAAGATAAAAATAAACTATGAGAAAAACAACAGAAAGAATGTTTGAATTAAGATTTGACAAAATTAAAATTGATCCTGAAAAGATTGTCATAACAAACCATATGAAGTTTGAAACCTCTCTTGTTTTAATATCCTGATAGGATGCAAACCCAAGGAATATTAAGCCAATACCAAATTTAATTAAGTCGAGATCCATTGAAAATAAAATGTTAATTTTTAATTAAAATTTTTGCAATATTTTATATTCTTTTATTCTTTTCAAAAATTATGGCAATAGTTTTTGGTCCTGTGCCATCAAGGAGACTTGGAAGGAGTCTGGGTGTAAACAATATACCATACAAAATATGTTCATACAACTGTGTTTACTGCCAGCTTGGAAAAACAATAATGATAAGTGCTGAAAGAAAACAGTTCTATTCTCCTGAATTCATTTATGATCAGGTAAATGAAAAATTGAATGAACTTAAAAATGAGAGGATAGATTACATAACTTTTGTTCCAGATGGTGAACCCACACTTGACCTAAACATTGGAAAGGAAGCAAAGATGTTGAAGGAGTTTGGAAAAAAGATTGCAATTTTAACAAATTCATCCTTAATGAACGATGAAAATGTCAGAGAGGATCTTTTAAACTTTGATCTTGTTTCATTCAAGATAGATGCAATCTCGGAGGAAATATGGAAAACAATAAATAGGCCCCATGAAAGAATAACACTGAATGAAATAATGAAGGGGATGATTGATTTCAGGGAACAGTTCAATGGAAAAATAATTACTGAAACAATGCTTATAGATGGGCTTGATTATGAAAGGGAATTGATAAAAATATCGGATTTTCTTGAAGTACTTGATCCAGATGTTGCATATATCGGTGTACCGATAAGGCCACCTGCTGAAGAATTTGTTTTACCAGCAAGGGAAGAAACAATAAATAAAGCATACCAGATATTTTCCAAAAAATTGAGGAGAGTGGAACTTTTGATCGGTTATGAGGGCGATGAATTTTCATCAACAGGTAATTTTGAAGAGGATCTTTTGAGTATAGTATCAGTTCATCCAATGCGTGAAGATGCGTTGATGAAATTTATTATAAAAGAAAATAAAAATATGAAAGATGTGGAAAAACTAATAAAAGATGGAAAATTAGTTGTTCTCGAATATGAAGGCCATAAGTTTTACATTAGAAGACCAAAGAAATGAGGAAGTTTGTAATCATTTTTGTTAGCAATTTTTCATTTTATTATATTATTTCTCCAAAATTTTTATTATTATTTTATGGATAATTTTTGTGAAATTAGAAGTGATTTAAATTTTGTTTAAACAATGTTCTCAATTTTGGTAAGGTATCTGATGCTTAATACAAAATTCTATCACTATGCTTTTAGAGCAAATTATTGTTAATTTCATTGATAGACTTTAGAAAAAACTTTTATGATCATAGCTTTTCATATTTGAAAGATGATATATGTCAATGAGTTAACCAAGGTTTTCGGTACTTTTACCGCTGTAGATAGATTAACATTTCAAGTAAATGATGGTGAAATTTTTGGATTACTAGGCCCAAATGGGGCAGGTAAAACAACTACGCTGAGAATGCTTACCTGTTTGATATCCAAAACCAGTGGTGAGGCAAGAATTGATGATCTGTCAATAAGCGACAAAAGAGATTGCATGGAAATAAGAAAGATAATAGGGATATTACCTGAAAATGTTGGCTTATATGAGGAACTTAGTGCATATAAAAATGTTGACTTTTATGCGAAGCTTTACGGGATCCCGGAAAACATAAGGAAAGAGAACATAAGAAATCTCTTTCAGGAATTTGATCTGTGGGAAGTAAAGGATAAACCTGTTGGAACTTTTTCTAAGGGAATGAAACAAAAGGTGGCGATTGCAAGGGCTCTTTGTCATGATCCTAAATTCCTGTTTTTGGATGAACCAACTGCAAATCTTGATCCTGAGGCTGCCAAAATGGTTAGGGATACCATATTAAATTTAAAAAAACAAGGGAAAACGATATTCTTGAACACTCATAACCTGGATGAAGCCCAAAGGATCTGTGATATTGTTGGAATTCTAAAAACCAGACTTATTGCCATTGGCTCCCCAGATAATCTCAAAAAATCATTTAGGAAGGATAAAACAGTTATAGAGCTGGATGAAGTAAAAGATAAGATTATTGCTGCCATTAAAGCTGTTACACAATCCAATATTGAGATTGATGGAAAAAAACTAATAATCGATGTAACAGATCCGCGTATGGAAAACCCAATTTTGATCAATGCAATAACCTCTGTGGGTGGGAAGATTGTTGCTGTAAGCCAACTTTCCCCAACTTTGGAAGAAGTTTATCTTAAAGCTGTGGGGGAGAAAAAATGAGTTTCAGGAATGCATGGATTATTGCACAAAAGGAATTTTCAACTATGCGATCCCATAAGGTTCTTATTTATGCTTATTTAGTAATACCACTCCTTCTTTCAATTGCTCTTCCTTTATTGATCTTACATTTGATTAATAAAGGTTCGTTCACTGCCTTTGAGATCGCTCATATAGAGGATCTAATGAATGCATTTGAATTCTTTTTTGCAATTTTTGCTTCAGCTCTATGCTCTATTATTTCAGCTTATAGCATAGTTGGAGAAAAGGTGCAGAAAAGTCTAGAACCATTACTCGCTACACCTGTTTCAGACGGTGATATTCTTCTTGGAAAGACCCTTTCTTCATTTATTCCTGTAATAGTTACTGTAACAGTGGGTGAAGTAATTTACATGATATTGATTGATAAATTTACTTACAGTCTTCTGGGCTTTTACTATTATCCAAATTTGTCAATGGCTATTATGCTACTTCTTGTAGTGCCAGTTAGTTCGATTTTTTCTATAGAAATAAGCACAATAATGTCATCCCGGGTTAGTGATCCCAGAAGTGCTTATCAACTTTCAATAGTTGTTTATGTTCCTTATATTATAATCTATGTTTTAACTGAAATTGGAACGATTGATCTTACAAATACAGTCATGTTGATTATTGGTGGCATAGTAGCAGCAGCTGCTTTGATATTGTATCCTATTGTGATCAAGATATTTAACAGAGAGATGATCCTAACTAGTTGGAAGTGATTCATTTCCGCTTTCAAAAGAGAGATTTTCTGGCTTTCTTTTTTGTAATTTATATATTTATGAATTAAAATGGGCCCGACCGGATTCGAACCGGTGAACTTCGCTGTGTGAGAGCGACGTCATAACCAGCTAGACCACGGGCCCTGAAAAAGATTATTG
>JABEBW010003657.1_pt1 | contig 31856 bp, 27 predicted proteins | sample 7245961 | NCBI WGS metagenome assembly JABEBW01 (sample SAMN14506364, study PRJNA622280) | hot springs metagenome | biome: hot spring [ENVO:00000051]|acidic hot spring [ENVO:00002120]; feature: spring [ENVO:00000027]|sediment [ENVO:00002007]; material: sediment environment [ENVO:01001048]...
TAACTCAGATTTAATAACACAAAGAACTTTTCTCAAATCTTATCAGATTTGAGAAATAAAGTGTTAAAAAATCTGACTAAATTTCCGGGGGCATTATACTTTATTGGTGAAAACTTAAAAGTTTGTGAAGAGATTTTATATAAAATCCGAGATACCTTTGTTGAAGGAAAAAGGCTGGAGCTTGAACTTGAAAAACCGCCAACCGGATTTACTTATGGGACCGTTATTTCCACAGTTGCCGCTTTAATGAGAGCAGGCAAAATAATAGCCAAATACAATGGCGAATACAAATATTCATGGCAGGATGAAGGGGTGTTTAAAATTTTTTCGGCTGCAACAGAGTTTAGAAAAGCCTCATTTAAAGCTGTTTCACAATCTCTTTCCTTGCAGCAAAGGCACGAATTAGCTCAGTTTATGCTCGATAACGAAGCGAAACAATATATCGGAAAGAAAATAGATTACAACACCAATGATTTTGAACTGGCAAGCGCCATACGCGACCTGGCAAAGCATTTTGCTGATAAAATCGGCACATTGCAAAACAGCGAAAAGGATTTTAACAAATTATTCCCAGATGCTGAAAAAGACATGGAATTTCTTGGAAAATTTACAGGACCTGTAAGCGAAGCCAATTATATTGACAAAGCCAATGATTTTTTGTCTAAAAAGCAAGAGTTTCTAGATGCGATTAAAAGAACATTAAAAATTGAAAAGTTTATAAGGAATAAACTTCCTAACGTAAAAATATGGAAGCAATTTGCCCATGCTGTTGCAGATGAACTTCAAAAAGCGACAAAAACCGACAGTGAAGTAGAAAAAGCAATAACAGAATTCAATCAACTTTATGATAAGAACATTGTTGAGCAGTACGACAATTTGCATCAAGCAGCTCAGAGAATTAAAGATCGATATCACACTTTGTTTTCTGGGGCAATGATAGAGTGTGCCGATAAATACACAGAGATAGAAAAGATGGCTGAAGATTTGATTGCAGAAATCAATTCACTTCCACATGACTTAAATGAAGAAGCAAAGCAAAAAGCCGAAAATCTAAAACAATATGCCAAGCAGCGCTCTAAAAAAGCGATTGAGCTTGAATTTGACGTTAAGGATAAAATAAGCAGGTTTACATATTCCGAAATTCTCTCTTTCATTGATCTATACAGCAGCAAAAAAAGTGAGCTTCAGATATTGAAAGCCGGACTGGTTAAGGAAAAACCCCATGAGTCAGCACCCGGAGAACAACCTAAAACAAAACCAATTATTTCCAAATTGCCGGTAGGTAAAATGAAAATTGCAGACTACAGAAACTGGCTGCAACAGGAAATGCAAAGAATTGCCGCCGCAAATAACGATGACGAAGTAAATTTTGAGTAAGCAATGGAATTTGAAGAATTACAAAAAATAATTACACGAGGCGAAGGGACTCAAGTAGAGTTCAAGGAAGCAGAAAATGCCTTGCCCACTTCTTTTTATGAAACTGCAGTAAGTTTTTCTAATACTGATGGCGGAACAATTTTTCTTGGTGTTTCCGATAGTGGTAAAATTGTTGGAATAAATAATACTAAAGAAATCCAAATCAAAAAAGACATTATTACAACACTAAACAACAGAGACACAATCAATCCGCCTATATACGTGCAGCCATTTACAGTTGATACACCCGAAGGTAAAGTAATGGTAATCCAGATTCCAGTCAGCAGTCAGGTTCATTCGTATAATAGAGAAATTTTTATAAGAGAGTTTGATGTCGATATAAATATTACAAACGATCAAAAAAAGATAGGAGATGTTTACTTTAAGAAACGAAACTATTTTACCGAAACGAAAATTTATCCTCATCTAACATTTGATGATCTGAATGATAATGCTTTTCAGAAGGCTATGAAGCTAATTCAAAACAACAAGAGCGATCACCCCTGGCTTAGATTAGATAAAATTGAAATATTTCAAAATGCTTCTTTATGGCGTAAAGATTTTGAAACGGGCGAAGAGGGTTTAACATTAGCTGCAGCTTTGATATTTGGTAAAGATTCTACTATTCAAAGCATTTTACCAGCCTATAAAGTTGAGGCAATGGTAAGAATTGAAAATAAAGATAGATACGACGACAGAATCAATCCTCCGTTGAGAACAAATTTAATTGACACTTATCTTGAACTTAAAGCGTTTATCAATAAATATTTGCCTGAGAAGTTTTTTCTCGAAGGAGACCAAAGAATTGATTTAAGGGATAAGATATTCCGTGAAGTTATAGGAAATATCATTATCCACAGGGAATACACAAGTGCACTTGCTACAGAAATAATTATTAGCGAAACGGAAGTATGGGTCACAAATCCCAACAAGCCTTTATTTCACGGATTGATTGATCCGAATTCTTTTAATCCATACCCTAAAAACCCGAATATTCGAAAATTCTTTACCGCCCTCGGCTGGGCTGACGAAATTGGCTCTGGCATAAGGAATACCTTTAAATATCTTCCGCTATATGTGCGAGGAGCAAAACCCGTTTTTATCGAAAACGACAATTTTGTAACTAAAATCCCGCTTGTATTTGTTTCACTGCAAAATTTTGAAGCTGAATGGATTGAATGGTTGGAATTAAGCTCCGATTTCAGCAAACATTTAAAAACTGGATTAAAAAATATTGCTCTTCCTTCTTCACTAAAAGATAAAACTTGGGATGACATACTTTTATATTTGGTACCCAGTTGGCATAAAAAAGGTACCCAGCTTGAATCGTTGAATTGGGATGAAAAACAAGTTTTTGAGCCTGATGGAATAAAAAAGGTACCTAGCTGGCATAAAAAAAGTACCCAGCTCTTAAAGAAAAAAAATCGCTATTTTATTGCTATTTTAAGCCTCTGTGCCGAGCCAATTAGTTCAAATCATCTGATAAAGGCATTTGAATACAAAAACGAAAAGACTTTTCGAGATAATTATCTAAAACCCTTGCAGAAAGTAGGTTTCATTCAATTAACAAATCCTGAAAAACCAACAGATCCTAATAACAAATATAGATTAACTGAAAACGGAATCGCTTTTCTGGGCGGCATATTTAATGGAGTGCAACTATGAAGCTATCAGACTATGTTGATAAAATAAGAGAATTAATCGAAAAATCCTTCCAGAACCGCTTGGGAAGGATGGGCATCAATAGCGGAAGTATTATTCCAGCAGAAGACATTCCGGCTGAATATACAGCTGACCGCCAGCGGATGGAAAAAATTCTGGCAACAATGACCTCCGAAACAAGAAATATTCATAATGGCTACGAAAAACTGGTGGAGGAACTCACCTTTACACTCTTTAACCGCATTGTTGCTCTTAAAGTAATGGAAGCTCATACTCTAATTCCTGAGGTAATTACCAGACGAGAAATTCACGGTGGCCGTTCTTTTTCACATTCCTTGTGGCTGGAGCAGCACCTTGAGGCCCGTAACAGCGATGATGAAGGTTTACTAAACTTCTTTGAAGATAAACTAAATGAACTGTCGGCTGAAATTCCGCTTTTCAGCCCCCAGCATCCGTTTCATTTGCTGCCTACTGCCATTGAACTCAGAACTATAATCGATGCCTTTAACCAAATTGAAAAAGACAACGATGTAGATAATGACATCTGGCAAAGCGATGACATACTTGGTTGGCTTTACGAAAGCTATAACAACTACAAAAAAGCCAAGCACAAAGCCAGTGGTAGCAAGACCGAATACAATAAAGTAAGCATTCAAAGCCAGGTGTATACGCCTCGCTGGGTGGTTAAGTTTTTGGTGGATAATAGTCTTGGTAAGCTTTATCTTGAAATGTATACTGATAGCCGCATAGCCGCATAAAAGAAAAATACAAAATTGCCAATGCGCCCACACAAAGAACTCGTGAAATAAAGCCCCTTCACGAAATAAAAATAATTGACCCTGCTGTGGGATCGGGTAATTTTCTTATTTATGCCTTTGATTTACTCTACGATTTATATAAAGACCAAATTGAAAATTACGGCGCCGACTACGACGAGGAAGAAATACCCCGTTTGATTATTGAAAATAACCTTCATGGCATTGATATTGACGACCGTGCAGTGCAAATAGCGCAATTTGGCCTTTATCTTAAAGCCAAACGTAAAAAAAGGACCATAAAAATTGAACACTTTAATGTGGTTAGCTCCGACTTCTTTTTGCCAGACTATGAACAGGTCAAACATCTTTTTAAAAACGGTGAGACATTACGCTCAGATCTCGAAAAAATTGTAATTGACCTCTGGAGCGATTTGCAGCAAGCTCACCGTTTTGGTTCGTTGTTACGGCTACAGGAAAAATATGATGCGGAATTGCAAAATTTGATAAACAAAAATAGTGGGAAATTATTTGAAGATGAATATTTTACAAAATACAATGACTTCCGACAGAATTTCTTTACCAACCTGCAAAAAGCTATTGAGCACAACAAAGCCAAAGAAGGGCTTAACTTTTTAAATACCAAAACAGCCGATGCCATTACCTTTTTGCGGCTGTTGACCCAAAAATACGATGTAGCCGTTGCCAACCCGCCCTATACAGACAGCTCCGACTTTGGACCAGAACTTAAGAAGTTTATAGAAGATAATTACAAAAAGCCGAATAAGTTTCATTCTAACTTGTATGCTGCATTTATTAAGAGAAATATCGAATTAACTGATGAAAATGGTTTTGTCGGGATGATTCACCCTCACACTTTTATGTTTATTAAAACATTTGAAGATGTCAGAAAATATATGATTAGCCAAACTCATATTGATTTAATGGTAGATTATGGTTTGGATAGAGTGAATCTTTTTGGACCGGGAATATTACTAGACGCAACTTGGTATGTATTAAGCAAAAAAATGAAAGATGTTTCTGGTGTTTATTTTCAAATTACCGGCGGACAGCAAGAAAAAACTAAAAAAGCCTCATTAGAAATAGCATACGAAGATTTTATTGCCTCCCGCCCCAACCCACGTGTTTACACCCTCCCGCAGGAAAAGCTGAAAATCATTGACGGCTGGCCCTTTATCTACTGGATTAGCGATAGCTTTAGGGAGAAGTTTAAGACTGGGATGTTGAAAAAATATTTTATAATTACGAGAGGTTTTAATCCAGGACGAAATGAAAAATATTTAAGAAGTATTAATGAGATTAGTTCTAAATCATATATAAAAATGAGTAAAGGTGGTCCATTTATTAAGTGGTATGGATCTGTTTGGATGTGTATTGATTATCAAAACAAAATAAAAGAGATTGAGAAAGAAAAATTTTCAAGCTTTTCAGGTTCTGAATATTATAATAAAAACGGTGTTTTTACCCCTAGAGTAGGAACAAAAGGGCCCTCTTTTAAAATAAAAGAAGCTGAAAATCTAATAAGCGATGCTGATATAGGCATTTTCCCCATCGATGGTAAAGATATATTTTATTTGATTGCTTTTTTGAATAGCATTGTAAATAGTTATGTATTGAGAGCATTTAACCCAACTGTTAATACAACAGTTTCTGATTTAGAACGTATTCCTTTCGTCCAACCTCCAAAAGACATTGAGACCAAAGTTTCCTCCCTTGCCAAGGAAAACATCTCCATCAAAAAGCACCTCTGCGAATACAGCATCATAGAAATGAACTTTCAGCAAACACCTTTAACAGCCTTTGAAGGCAATACCTTACAGGAGCGTTTGCTTAACTATTTGAATTACGAAAATTTCAAGCTCACCAAAGTATTGGTAAACGAAGCTATTATAGATGAACTAATTTACAAGGTGTATGAACTAAATGAGGCAGACCGGGCGCAGGTAGAAGCAAAAATGGGTAAGGCAGTGGGCTCGCTGCCCGTATTAAAAGAGGCATTGGAAGAATTTAAAAGCAACATAGAAGCCGAAGCATCAGAAACCAAAGACCTGGTTTTAGCACATTTGAATTCACTGCCAATAGCAGATTTTGAGGAAGATAAAATCAGACAGATAAAAAAAGATTTTGAAACCATTTATCAGAGCAATAACGATTTAGAAGAATTTTGCAAAACTCATCAAGTCAATCCCATAAATGTATGGTATTGGTTTAAAGAAGCTCGCATTCTGCCCAAAGCAAGGGCTAAGGATATTGCCCTTGAGTTTTTGGCCGATACCATTCGCACCCTGCTTATGCAAGATGAAGATGGCATTATTCCGCTGGTAAGTTTGCCAGGCGAGGATGCCCTTGCACAGCGATTAGAGCATTATTGCATGAGTAATGGCTTTACATCGGCACAATTTTTACAACTTGATCAATTACTGGGTCACCCACTCAACGATTATCTTGAGAACCATTTTTTCAAAGATTTGAGCGATCACTTAAATTTGTTTATGTATTTGCCTAAAACACCCTTTATATGGCACTTAAGCAGCGGAAAGTATCAGGGTATAGAACTTTACACCATCATTTATAAATGGAAGCGGGACAGTTTGTATAAAATAAAATCACAATACATCCACGATCGCAAAAACAGTCTCGAATATCGCTTATTGCAATTACAAGATGTAAATACAGCTCAGGCTCAAAGCGAGAAAGAGAAAATACATTTACAATTGCAAGAAATTGAAAAATTCGCTCAAAAAATAGACGAATTGATTGCTGAAGGATATAATCCTAAATTAGATGATGGCGTTGGCAAAAACATAGCACCTTTGCAGGCAAAAGGACTGCTCCGTGCTGAAGTACTAAAGAGTGGTGGACAAAATTCTGAACTTCAAAAATATTTAAACGCGGATTGGTAATTATGATAGACCAATGGTTTTTACAGGAGCTTGAAGAAAAACTTTCCAAGCGAAAGCGTGTGGTGGTGCTCGACCCTACGCATAGCTACGAGTTTTTAATAAACCTTGCCAAAGAAAAGGGCTTTATTGTTTTACGCACCGATGATAATGCTCAAAAAGAGTGGCAGCGTGTAAAGGACGAGATGCTTTTGCGCTTTGAGGCAGAAACAAAGTTTGAAAACAAAAATGTAATTTTTTATTCTACCCGTCCTAAAGCACAGTTGAGTTTTCTGTTTGATTATTGTTTCACACACGGCTGTATTGATTTTACCTATCCCGTGGATTGGCTTAAAAACAGATTGTTTGAAGCCACCAGACTGCAAATTACATTGGATAGCGAAGAGCTTATCGCTGCGGCTAATCAGAGCGTGGGTAAAAATCTGGATTGGTGGAAAAAGATACTGCAGGAACTTGAAGACATTATACCACTCGAAACGGAGTTATTGCCTTTCTTAAGCGATCCTAAAAAATATTTTAAGGGAAAAGATGATGTTGTAAAACGCTTGTTCGAAAAAAAAATATTTAAACTACTTGGACAGCCCTACACACAAAAGCCACCCCAAACACTTGCTAAAGAAATTGTTAATTTGTTGTTTACCCAATTATTGAATAATGATGTAAATTCAGAATTATTAAATGTATACCACAAATGGCTTGATAGTCAGCTGTATTCGGAATCACTGAATAATTACATCAGGAATTTTAAAATTGATGATGGAATAAACATCTGGAATGTTCACCCGAAGCATTGTTTTGAAGAAATTGATGTAAGACAGTTAAAAGAAATTGCAAAGAATCTTGGTAATAATTCATTTGTTAAAGAAAAAATTCAGAAAATCAAGAAAAGGGTTGAAAGCTCCTTTGCAAAAAAATATGTACCAGACTGGACAAAATACTTAATAACGTTGATAGAGTTTGATACAAAACCCTTAAGCAATTGCAATAATTTGGCAAAAGTCATTGAATTTTATACAAATTCATTTCACAATGTTGACCGTGCCATAAGAAATTTTTATGCTAATTTTATTCATGATAAAGAGATTATTAGACCAATTCAGGAATATTACGAAAGTCTCAACTGTGAACTGCTGCAGAGCTGGTTTGAAAGAATTGATGAATACAAATCCAACCAGTCTGGCTTTCTGATTGGATTATTCAAAAAAGCCAATCCTAAAACGGCTGTAATTGTGGGAGACGGTCTTCGATACGAAATTGCTGCTTATGTTGCAGATAAGCTCAATGAATCAATAAAAAAAGAAACAGGGGTTATGTTGGCAGAAATTCCTTCGGAAACCGAGCATAATATGAGCGCTTTGTATATGTCAAATGGCGAGGTAGTAAAATTCAAGAAGGATAGAGAAAAAAGATTGACTGAATTATCAGGCAAAACAATTGTCTATAAAAATTTGAAAGACATAAGTCTTAGCGAAGACAGTGAATATTTAGTATTAACCTATAATGACATAGACAGCATAGGAGAAAAAAAACAACTTGATGCTTTGGAATTGTTTGAGAATTTTGAAAATATATTATTAGAAAAGATTGATCTATTAGCTAAAAAGAATTATAAAGTTTATCTTGTAACAGATCACGGTTTTGTATTGACTGGTTTATTGGATGAATCGGATAAAATAGAAACTAAAGTAAACGGAAAGGCAGAAATTCACGAAAGATACATCCGCACTTTAGAAAAACAAAATAAACAAAACTGGATAGAGTTTGAAGAACAATACGATGAATTTAATTATGTTTATGTTGCAAAAACTCATCGTCCATTTAAGTCAGTTGGTGTATATGGTTTTTCACACGGTGGTTTAACTCCGCAGGAAGTTATTATTCCGAATTTCATTTTTCAGACAGAACATAAATTCAAAGGGTTAAAAATTACAATAGAGAATAAGAAAGAACTTAATGAAGTAGTAGGCGAACATTTTATAATTAAACTAAAAGCTGCCGATAGCATGGGCGATATATTTTCTGCTTCTAGAAAAGTACAGGTGCTTCTTTTTGCCGCAAACAAGCAATATTCTGAAAGCGATATAAAGGAAATGGAGATTGGCAAAACAATTACATTTCAATTTTCCCTCGGTGGCAATAATAAAATAAAAGCAACTATAATAGATGCACAATCCAGAGAACAATTGGATGAAGCGGATATTACCAAATTGCCTGCAAGAGATTTAGATGGGCTATGACAACAATTTATAGGGTAAAAAAATGATTGTACTTGATGATTTAGACAAAAAAGCTCTCGAACATTTTCGTGGTTTTGTAGTTAAAAAAGATTTACTTGGTATTATAAAGGGTGGTGCCAATGTTCCGGCGTTTGTTTTAGAATATCTTTTGGCAAATACTTGTAGCACAGAAGATGAAGATAAGTTAAAGGAAGGATTAGAGAATGTTAAAACTATCCTTAGAGATCATTATGTAAATCCGGAAGAAAGCACGTTAATACAGTCAAAATTGCGTGAAAAAGGTAGATATAAAATAATTGATAAAATATCCGTAACACTCTACCCAAAAAATGACAGGTATTGGGCACACATATTTAACAGCAACATTAAAAATGCCAATATAAGCGATGATTTAATTAAACAACATGAAAAGCTTCTGTTGGGTGGAATTTGGGCAATTATTGATATGGAATACGATGCGCTCATAACAATTGGAAATTCAACCTACCCATTTGTGGTTAAAAATATCAAACCAATTCAGCTAAGTAGTTTTAATAATTCTAAAATAATTGAAAAGCGTAAAGAGTTCACAAAAGAAGAATGGAAAAAATTATTGCTACGAAGCGCGGGTTATGAGCCGGAAAGCGAAGGATTGGATGAGAGAAAGCAAAATTTATTACTTTGCCGTTTAATTCCACTGGTTGAAAACAATTTCAATATGGTAGAACTTGGTCCTCGCTCTTCTGGTAAGTCTTATATATATAAAGAAATCACACCCTATGCAATTCTAATTTCTGGTGGACAAGGCACAGTTGCTCAGCTTTTTGTAAACAATACTACCGGACGTGTTGGCGCAGTAGGTTTGTGGGACGCTATCTGTTTTGATGAGAGTACTGATAAATTATTTAAGGATCATGATGCGATTCCTTTGATGAAAGATTATATGGAATCGGGTTCATTCTCTCGCGCAAAAGGCGGAGAAATTACTGGTTCAGCATCAATTATTTTAAACGGAAATATTAATCAGCCAGTAGATACATTACTACAAACTTCTCATCTGTTTGCTCCTTTATCAACAGAAGTTAATTATGATACGGCATTTCTTGATAGAATTAATTTATATCTACCTGGTTGGGAAATTACTAAATTCGCACCGGAAAATTTTACAACACACTTTGGATTTAGTACAGATTTCTTTTCGGAAATCTTAAAATCACAAAGAAAAATTACCTACTATGACAAATTAGATGAATATTTTTCATTGGGTAGCCATCTCAAACAGCGTGATGCTAAATCAGTAAGAAAAATAATTTCAGGACTGATAAAATTATTACATCCCGATGGTATATTCACAAAATCAGATATAAAAGAATATCTTGAAATTGCATTAGAGATGCGCAGAAGAGTTAAAGAACAATTGAAGCGCATAGGGGGCATGGAATTTTGGGATACCAATTTCTCGTATATAGATAAAGAAACACAAGAAGAAGTTTTTATAGGCTTACCCGAGGAACGAGGTTCAGGGATTATAGAATCAAGTCCATTGCCACCTGGAGTCTGCTACACAGCCACAAGTGATGGAGATAATACTTCATTAATTAAAATAGAAGTTGTGGCTATTAAAGGAAGCGGTAAAGTGAATGTGACCGGTACGAATTCCTCTGCGGTTAAAGAAGACATTAAAAATACTGTCAACTACATTAAAGCAAACGAGAGAAGCATATTAACAGAACAGCATTCACTTTCGGGGATTGATTTAAACATTCAAGTCAGTAATTTGATTGGAGCAAAAATTGCCAGCGGAATAGGTTCGGCGTTATATGTAGCAATTATTTCATCGATATATAAAAAGAATCTGAAGCCTGCAATGGCGATATTGGGCAATATTTCTATAGGTGGTGCAATTGAGAGAGCAAATAATTTTGCAGATAAAGTTACTATGCTTTCTGAAAATGGGGCTCAAAGCGTTTTATCGCCAATAGATAACTTATCAGAGATAAGCACAATACCTTCAACTGTGTTGGGTAAAACAGATGTACCCTTTTATGCGAATACTAAGATATTACTGCAAAAAGCAATATTTTCAGATTGATAAAACTTAATGATTATTATAATGCCCGAAAAAATTTTGTTTAAATTTTTAAGACTTTTTTGTAAAATGGTAAGATTTGGAATTAACTTGTAAATTAGGCTTGAGATGGGAAATAAAAAAATAGTCTTGACAAGTGGGGGCAGTATACAAGAATATTCTAATTATATTGAATTGAATTGCATTTTATGCTACAAATAAATGCGTGAAAGTAATTTTAATAGATTTAGATAAAACACTCTATGACCCCAAAACTGGCATATTTGATGAAATAAACTACAATATTAAAGTTTTTATAAAAACACGCCTAAAAATTGGCGAAGATTTAATAGATAAACTGCGCTCTGATTATGTTAAAACATATGGCTCTACGCTTATGGGTTTAATTAAACACTTCAACATAAACCCTTATGAATTTTTGGATTTTGCTCATAATGTAGATTTATCGTCTATTGAGCCAAACAACATCCTCAAGGAAAAACTCAAAGCCATAAAAGGCACAAAAGTAATCTTTACCAGCGCACCAAAAAAACATGCTCAAAATGTCCTTGAGCGCCTTGATGTATTAAACGAATTTGATGATATATTTGATATCATAGAGGCAGAATTTATAGCAAAACCAAACAAACAGCCATATATAAAAGTATTGCAAAAACACAAAGCTCTACATTACACAATGGTTGACGATATGGAACAAAACCTTCTTACAGCAAAGCTTTTTGGCTTAAAAACAATACTCGTCAACAAAAACAAATCTCAACATGTGGATTTGTGCGTAGAAAAATTTGAAGATATACCCGTGGATTTTTTATAAAATACACAATATTTCTCTAATTACGCTTGCTGCTACAATAGTTGAAACATGGCTTGTGTCATACTGCGGTGATAGTTCAACAACATCGCATCCTACGATATTCAAAGCGCTTAATTGCTGCAAACAATAAATTAACTCTTTATATGTAACGCCACCTGGCTCAGGCGTCCCAGTCCCCGCAAAAATAGATGGGTCAAGCACATCTAAATCTATTGTTAAATAAACAGGTTTTGAGCCAATTTGACCTACATACTCACTTGCCTTATCAAGGTTAAATAAGCACATATTTTCTTTTCTTTTTGGCAAATTTAGGTCACTACTATTTAAGCTCCTAATTCCAAGCTGATAAACATTATCAAAACCAATCAACTCACATATACGCCTAAGCACAGTCGCATGAGAGAACTTTTCTGAACGATACGAATCAATCAAGTCACTGTGAGCATCTAACTGTACAACTACAAGGTCATCGTACTTTTTGGCAAACGTTTTAACTAGAGGATAGCTAATGAGATGTTCTCCTCCAATTGACAAAAGCTTTTTTTTGTTTTTAATAAGTTTTGAGGAAAACTTTTCAATGATATCAAGCACAAGCTCTTTGTCGCCAAACGGCAAAGGTAAATCGCCAACATCACAAATTTTCTTATCTCTTAAATCTTTATCAAAGTAAGGCGAGTATGATTCTATACCGCTTGAGTGTTCTCTAATTGCATTTGGTGCAAATCGAGAACCCGGCCTAAAAGAGGATGTGCCATCGTAAGGCACACCCACAATTACTATATTAGCCTTTTCAAAAGGAGCATTTGCGCAGTAAAAGTTCATTTCCACCACAAGATGACGCAAGCAAATGCGCAACCATTTTCTTCAACTGTATGTTCGGCGGCAATGCTCACTATTTTCTCTATTTCGTAGCCCCTTTTCTCCATACCCCAACGGGCCATTTTAATAACGGTTTCTTCGGCTTGTTGTTTTGTAATATCGTAATCCTCATATTCCATAATAAGGCCGTTTTTTGTTTTATCTTTGGGAATAGCCGCTGCAACGGCAGCTGCAATCTTTTGGCCTTTTTTGCTCGAAACAATTGACGCATAGGCAACTGGCACAAGCGCACCTAAAGGAGGGGCAATATGGTCATCGTATTCACAATTTGGCGGCAAAATTGAACTCATTTTAACAAGGTTTGTATTGCCTATACCGCTTTCTAACAAAGCAATGTCAAATGCGTTTAAAACACTTATACCTTCTGCATGAGATGATGCTAATTTATAAATATTTGGCACCTTTGCAAAAATATCTATCATTGCCCTACCGCCATATTACATTGTGCTTTGTAAGTAAAATTCTCTAAGTCAAGCACACCCCTTAATACCTCTTGTTCTTTGGTATAAAGTGGTTTAAGAAGATTTTTTAAATACTCATGAGCCTTCCACGGGTCTGCCGAATCCCCACAGGTAAAAAAGTCTATGGCAGCATAACCATACTCAGGCCAAGTGTGTATTGCCAAGTGAGACTCAGCTATTATAACTATACCGCTTACGCCAAAAGGTTGGAAGGTGCGAAAAGACGAAGAAATTACAGTAGCATTTGCAGCTTTTGCCGCATCGTTCAAAAATTTTTCCAAAGCCGCAACATCATTTAAGATATCTTTATCACAGCTAAAGTACTCCGCTAAAATATGCCTCCCGAGTGCCTTCACCCATGTGCCCTCCTTAAAACAAAATTTTTTTGCCGCTTACATATTGCAAGCAACTTCAAAATACGGTTTAACCTTTTACCACTTATTCAATAAATTGTCAATACTTTTTTTTACCATGGCTGACTAATAAGGTATACAAAATCAATACTGCTTTTGTCAAGCCTAGTAGAATTTGATGCGTCTATGGATATAGCATAATATGTTTTTTGGATGTTGTTATTACTTGCAGGGTCAGGGTCTTCAATAATCTTTGATGTTATTGTAGCATTTACCGTGTAGGAATCGCTTGAATTTTTTTTACCAAAATACATTGTGATATCTGGTGAGCTATCCAAGCACTTACCCCACAGTTGCATGGGATTATCTCTTTTTGTGCTAAAACAGTCGCTTATATTATAGGTGCCTAAAGGAAGATTTGGGTCATGTCTCCAATAAAGGATATCCATCATTACTTCTGCACCACCAACGGCTGCATCGTGAGCGCTTGCGTAATACCTGTACATACCACTCATTTTTGTCCCAGACACTACTAGCCAAAGCAGTGCGCCAATTAATGTCAACATCATAAAACTAAGCAATATAGCTACGATTAACGCTATACCATTTTGTTTTGCATTTGGTTTTTTCATTGCACTAAATTCCTCGGTCTAACTGATAATGTGATTAATTTCCATTGATAATGCACTTGGTCACCAGTTGGCTCAAATGTGCCCAATACCCCTGTATCTTTGTCGCCCAATGTGATTGGACTTGTATTTGTATAACTTGGGTCAAATTTGCCAGATTGTTGGACAATAAAAATCCTCACTTCTTGTACATTTAGAGAGCTATTTAAGTCTAGCGGATTATTGCGTGTATACCAAACATTGCCACTTTTTAGCGCTACTTCAAACTTTGTAATGCAATCCAAAAGCGGCTGTGGGTTAGCTTTGCCATTGCTTTGGTTTATTGTAGCCCTATATAGCTCAAATGTATTAGGCGCGCAAATATTTGTTGGTTTGTTTTTGTCATCCAAATAATAATCAACCCTATTAAAAGGCATACGAGGCTGCGTATCTGAATCTACGCCATAGACAATATAAGTATAACCAGATGGAGGAATATTTGCATTTTGTGGAAGCATGCCAAGTTTAAATTTATAAAAACCGTTTTGTTTTGCATACAAATCTTTTTCATGTAAAATGATTACATAGTAATCATCATCTTTGCTGCCTTTCTTATTAAAATGATAGTCTTGCTCGCTCTTAGGCCAGCTTAAATCATCATCATAGCCTTGAATTTTCCAGCTTAAGCTGTCTTTGTCATAGTATAAAATACTCCATTTGCGCGAAGCATCATTTATGTTTGCTATTGTAGAGCGAATAACTAAATAAGAAGCGTTCTTGTAAGAGCCTATTTGAAATGGCAATGGTGTATATGGAGCATTATTGAAATTGCTAGCTGGGTTAGAGTTAGGATTTGCTTCTTCATAATTGCTTGAGTCAACATTTTTGGGTATGCTTTGGGTTAGTCCATAGCCAGCCATTTCGCAATCGTATCTTAACAATGCTGTTCCCATCAATCTGTTAATTTGGGACTTTTGAGTACTTGAATGGTAAATCGAAAGCCTTAACACCTTGACAAATGTATAATAGCCAATAGCTAAAGCTGCCATAACTATAAATAGTGTAACTACAATTTCTATAATTGTAAAACCTTTTTTATTAGTCATTGCTTCTCCACAATAATAATTCTTGTTACGTTTTCTGGCTTGCCTTTGTAGAACCAGCTAAAATTTACTATACAAATGGTATTTGAAGTTTGATTTTGCATTGTTGTCTGAAAGGTGCAGTTTGATATAGTAGAGCTATTTGATATAGTAAGGTTTGGTATGTCACAAGGTTTAATCGCATCTTCGCATGCAGTAGTGTTTTGTTGCTCAAGCGCTTGCTCTATTTCATTTCTTTTCTTGTCAATAAAGGTTTGTATGGTATTTCTAAATTCGTTTTGTGTTTCAACATTCATAGCCATATTTAAAGCGCCAAGCAACCCAAGCAAGCCCACTAATATAATAAACAATGCTATAATTGCTTCAATTAGCGAAAAACCGCTTTTACGGCGTGCAACTTGTCCCATTGTATACTCCAGATATGATTCTTGTAAAAGAAACATTTGTGCAATTTACGCTATTTGCCTCCGTCGTGTATATACTTGAGGGTGTTGGATAGCCAAGTGATTGAAAAGTAATCGTATTACCAGCAGCGTTTGTTAAGCAAGCGTATTTTAGATTTACGGGACCCTTTATGGTTCTATTATTTGTTACATCAACAATGGTGTAGCTATTTGCGCTAAAAATCACATTGACAGTAACTTTTCGCGTAAATGCGTAGGCTTTTGCATAGTTAAGGTCTGATTCAATCTGGTTAAACTGGCTTGTTATCTCAAAGCTTTTTTTATACTTATTAAAACTTGGTATAGCAATAGCAAGCAAAATAGCCAAAATCGCTATTGCAACTATTACCTCAACCAAAGTAAAACCTTTCATTTTTCTAACCAAATAATAATACTCCTTGTGGGGGAAATCTTTTTTGCTCCACCAGGTGGCGGTGTACCGCTAAATGTGCCTATTATACCTGTGGTATTAGAACTATTGGTATTAGAACTATTTGCGCTAACTGGATATATACCGCCAGTCGAAGTAGAAATTAAATATCTTTCACCGCTTTGATTTGGCGCGCCAGTGCCACAAGTTAAAGACCACACTCTTGTTTGACTACTATAGCTGCTTATACTTATACACAAAGAGTCAGATGTAGTAGACCCACCTGCAGGCAAAGCCGTTGCAAAAGTTACTGAATTAGAACTTGCACTTGGGTCACTAAAATCGCGCTCTCCCAATTTTTTGTCAAGTGGCACATACCATGAAAAGCCAGGCACATACGTTTTGCCTATCTGCTCAGATGGTGTAACTTGAGTTAAACTAACAGAACAACTGCTCTGGTTTATACAGCTTGTAACATCCACACCAAAAATATTTTCATTTGGTGAAGTTATGGGGTCTGTGGGTTTGAAGTACCTGCCTGTGCCAAAATATATGTATTGTCTTGTGCTTTGGCATTTTGATGTGGCAACTTGGGCGGTAATGGGACCCAAAGATGCAATAGATGTACCAAACTCAACTGGCACAACATTCCATTTCGTATAATCAGCATTTTCATATGTATTGAGCAAAAAAACTTTTCCAAGCCAATTTCCATTCTTGTCTTGGTAAGAAATGCCAAACGGAATGGCTTGCGTTAGACTATTTGCATTATCTATAATGCCACCTGTAAACAATCTGCCGCCAAAAGCCTTATTGTAGGTAGCTCCTTTAGCATCAGCCATTAGAGTTTTTGAAGCGTTCAATAAATTTCCAGTCATTAAGTCTAAAATAAATAAACTCACTGCTTGATTTGATGTGCCATCATAATCAGTTGGTCCAGATAAAAACACAACAAAATAGTCGTTTTTAGTCCCATCATACTCTTTAACAGTTGCAGGTCCAGAATAGCTAAATCCCAGATTTGGATTGCTAAACTCCCATAGCAGTGAAGGATTTTTAGGGTCTGTTACATCAAGCGCATAGTATGACGAATAGCCAGCACCAGATGAACCAGAAGGAGGGTTGACGCAGCCGCCAAAACGCATACCGCCAATCAGAATAGTCTTTATACCATTTTGCGTATAAGCTCTAAAAACAAAAGGCTCTAAATCATTAAAGTACAAATGTTCTGTTGCATCGTAATTTGGGTCTGCTAAGTATTTTAAGTACGGAAGCGAATTTTTTGGTATAAACGCCCACAGTTCGCTTCCAACCTTATCGTTTCCATCAGCGCATGTTATGTTGCCTTGTATATCCATTGTAAACTTGTTATCATTGCAAAGCTTAACGATTATGTCTGTGTCGTTTTTTGGATTTTTGTATGTATTTATTGGCTGGCCCAATAAAAATGCATGCAACATACCATCATTTGCACCAACAAATATCACATTGTAGGTATTGGACGGATTTGTATAGTCAACTTTTTGCATTACAGCGGGCGATGAGTATACAATATCGCCAAGTTTCCACACACCGCCATTTTCAGTAACAGTGCGGCGTCTAGGGTTTTTATTAGGGTCGTCGCTTAAATTTAAATCTTGACCTCTTATATAATTTATCAGATTTGTAGCTTGGTCAGAAGTGCCTAAATAACTTAAACTTGATAAATCTCCAAAGTATGGACTAATAGATTGAACATTGCTTGCAGTAAAATCTAAGAGCGTTTTGCCATCAATCGTTGTATATATTTTTCTATTATTAGCGTCTGTGTTAAGCAATATTGCGCCAGCTTCAAAAATTGGCGTGTATTTTTCAAACTCGTTTGATGTAATTTTTGGGTTTGCTAAAGTAAGCTCTTTGTTTCCATTATCGGCTCTTTTCACGGGATCGCTGCCTGGGCTTTGCTGCAGCCACCATGCGTAAAGCTTGCCTACCCATGAGACAGTTGCGCCATTATCAAATGTTTTTTGGGGATAAAAAACTGATCGCAAAATTACAGAGCCTTGTGGGCTTAGACTAGGAGTAATAGCAGGGGACGAGCCAGATGAAACATTCTTTGATATGTCTTGAAAAATAGCAGATAGGCTATTTTTCAAATCGCTGGCATTATTTGCGCTAAATGCCGTCGGCGGGTTTGTTTTTGTAGGGTCTGGATTTGGCGTATAACAATAGCTGCCATATGCTCCATAATTACCATAGTCTGTGTTTGAGCAATTACTATTACAATTAGAGCAATTAGTTGGGTATGTAGAAAAAGTGTTTGAGCCATACAATGAAACATTTTTCAATGCATTAAATCCGCACGCGCCACTACCTGTGCTTAAAAACATACCAACAGTATATACTCTATTTATTTTAAAATCCGTATTGTTTAGCGTTCGCTTAAAAACATTATGCATATACCACGCAGGCTTTAGAGGGTCACCACCCGTATTCCAATCACCATCAGACATTAAAATGACATAGTTGTTTGCGCACTCTGCAGAGCAAAAACTACAATTGCTTGCAGTGCAGTCTTTTTTGCAAGGCTGATACATGGGGTCTTGCCATGTGCCTTGTGAAGGACTAAAACCATTTTTGTATGAATAGCCTTGCCCTTTGCAGTCTGTGCCTATATTTAGACTATTTTGAGCAAAATAGTCTAAAGCAGCTTTCATTGCAGGACCCGTCGCAGTAGAGCCATTTGGACTTGTAGCATTTATCATTTTAATAACATTTGTGTATGGATTATTTGGGTCATTAGAACCACCTGTAGTATAGTCTCCTATATAAACCTTGTCTGAGGCTACTTTGTCAGAAAACATTTCTAAACCAATTCTTGGCTGGACATTTTGAGTATCGTTGGCTAACGATATAAGCAAAGAACTATTAATCCTGTCCACAGGCGTTAATACATTATAACCATTAGATGTTGTCAATATGATGTTGTTGCCGACTTTATCCACTGTATTTAGTCTTGGATCGCAATTTGTATAAGAAGCAGATGAACAATGTGCTGGAGAACCACCCGTTAAAACCCATTGAACAAGGTCTATGCGCGTCATGTAATGATAATTTAGACAAGTACCATTATAGCTTTTAGAATAGGAAATTTCGCTGCTCCTAGAAGGACATGAACTTACTTTTTTTGCATTGTTGTTTATATACCAGTATCCCTGACTACTATTGTAACTATACACTGAGTTTGGGTCAAAATAGCCCTCTTCATTGCCACTATAACTTCCTGTATCATTATAATTGTAAGCAGACCAAGACATTGAGCCGCTAATATCCATTACAATTAATACATTAGGCGGGATGGTTGATGTAGTGCCTAAAAACGGCGGTATTGCATCAGCGCTTGGAGACTGGCAATTTGCAAATGCAAAATTTGAAACAAAAATAACAAACGCAACTGCAAGTATAGCTTTTTTTATCATTGACTATCTCCTATCACAATAGCTTGTGTGCAATCTTTTACCAAATAAAGTCCAATTTGCGAACCAACTTCAAGATTTTTTAAAGCTTCATCGTTTTCAATAGAAAATGTGTGAATGCCATTGCACACTTTGGACAATACATCTACTTTAACAGTTGAGTCCTTTTTGTTTACGCTTATGACTTTTCCAATTACCCTTGTATATTCTGCCGCGCTTGCCACGCTAGATAATGATAAAGTTATAATAATTGCTATAATAAATAATTTTTTCATGCTACACCTCGCTTTTTTTAAATTATAATTCTCCAAAAGCAAAAAGCAAGTAAAAAATGAAAAAAATGCAATAAAAATTACATGTAATTGACAAATTGTCTATGGAAAGTAAAATCGTATGTAGCTTAAAATAAAGCAATTAATGTAGGAGTCTGTATGGATAAAACTATTAGGTTTAGTATATCGTTGCCAGAATCGCTGCTTAAAGAACTTGATGAAAAAATGATTCAAAAAGGTTACGCTTCAAGGTCTGAGTTTGTGAGGGATTTGATAAGAAATGAACTTGTGCAAGAAAAGTGGAGCTCAAGTAGCGAAGAAGTCTACGGCGTTTTGACGCTCATTTATGACCACCATAAAAAAGAGCTATCAGAAAAACTCATTGATATGCAACATCACGCACCAGTTGACATTCTATGCACAACACATATACACATAGACCATCACAATTGCCTTGAAAATATAATACTGCGCGGATTATCGCAAACTGTAGAAGATGTTGCAATAAAAATTGGCGGCTTAAATGGCGTTAAATTCTCGAAACTAACGCGTGCCTCAGCCATTGAAAAGTAAATTGGGCTTAAGCAAAGCCTTAAGCTAGGCTTTGCAAGATTTTTAGCGCTTGACTTTAACAAGAGATTTTTTTGCGTGTAGTGGCAATTTGCGTAAATTTATATGGGCAATTGTTATAAGTATTGCAATTAAGACTAACTCAACAATTGAGGCATTAAGCGTTCCCAAATTCAAGCCATGAAGCGCAGTGGGCTTTGTTAGCAAATCGCCAAATGTTGCCCCAAATGGTCTTGTAAAAACAAACGCTACCCAAAAAAGTATATGTTTGTTTATGTTGCTAAAGTAATGCAAAAACACAACAGCCAAAATCACAACGCTTGTCACAATAGTGCCGCCAAGATAGCTCAAATGCATGTTGTCTGACAAAAAGTCTCCAAATGCAGTACCTAAACTATTTGAAAACAGCACAGCAACCCAAAAAAGCATCTCTTTTGTAGGTTCAATCATTGGATAAATACTCAAATTTTTGTATTTTTTGTACCAGATAAAAAGGCTTAAAAATAAACCGCTTGATAAAATTAAACTTCCAAGGGCGTATCCAAGCCCCAATGTTCTATCAATAAGATCGGATATTTCCGTGCCAACAGTTGTAGTGCCTACAATAGCCATCCAAAAAATTACAGGTATGTATCTTTTTGATTTTAGTTGGACTATCAAAAGCGAAACTAAAAATGTGCTTGTGATAATCAAACTTTCTGTATAGCCCAAGCCCAATGTCATAGATAGAAAATCCCCAAATGTCTCACCAAGTGTTGTAGCCACAATCTTAGTGAGCCAAAAAATCAATGTGACATGCGCTACCTTGTTAAAAAGCTCTTGATTTGTGTTTGCGCTTAACGCATTCATAAAACACCCCCAACATTAAATTTCACAAACGCACTTATAGCACACCAAACATTAACGCAAGATTAACGCTTTATGTTTGCTTGTTTTTGCTCTTTTAAATCAAAGAGTGCTTTTTTTAGCGTGCAAACGCCGCAAGAATGACACATAACAACTGGTATATTGAATTTTTTTGAGTAGTCTATCGCTCTATTTTTAGCTTCATGTGATACTTTATTTGTAAAGATAATTATGCCATCCACATCACCAATTTTTGAAAAAAATTGCGTAACCCTTTTAGTATATACTTTCAATCTTACGCCCTCTTGATATGCTACATTTACATAATCTTTTTCTAACCTATCCATACCGCCCACAGCTAAAACACACATAAGTTCCTCCACTTTTTATATTAATCTAATAAAGTTTTATATATCTAATTTTAGACTTTGTCAAGCATATATTTAAAAAAACTCTTGAAAAAATGAGCGTATATGATATACTACTTGCTAGCGGAGGAGTGGCCGAGTGGTTTAAGGCGGCGGTCTTGAAAACCGTTGAAGGTGCAAGCCTTCCGTGGGTTCGAATCCTACCTCCTCCGCCATTTTTTGTATGGAGAGGTGGCCGAGTTGGCCGAAGGCGCTCGCCTGCTAAGCGAGTGTAGGGGCAAAACCTCTACCGCGGGTTCGAATCCCGCCCTCTCCGCCATTATTATGCAAATCAAGATTATTTATTGTAAGCGCAAAACTATTAGTTTGCAAATCACAAGCCAATTAACGCTTCTTGTAAAAGCGCCAATTGGCACTAGCCAAAAAACTATTAGTAGCATAATAGAAAGCAATCGTCTTTTTATTGAAAGAAAAATTAATGAAATCAAAATCGCTAATTATCACAAAAATTCTTATGAAAGCGGAGAAAAATTCTACTACTTGGGCAAAGAATTGACACTTCAAATAATCAATGCCAACAAAAATTGCATATCCGTTGAAAACCAAACGATTTTTTTATACTTAAAAAAACGCTCTTCACCCAGGCATGTATTGTTAGAGTGGTACAAAAAACAAGCATTCGTTTTTATCAATGAGCGCTTGCAATATTATAAAGAGTTACTTAATTGCAATTTTAACTCAATTACCATTACTAGCGCTAAAAAGAGGTTAGGCTCTTGCGATTCTAAAGGCAACTTAAGATTTAGCTTCTACAATGTTTTGCTTAGCAAAGACTACATAGACTATATTGTTGTGCATGAGCTTTGCCATTTATTTTACTTAAACCATTCAAAAGCGTTTTGGCAAATGGTTGAAAATATCATGCCTGATTTTAAACAAAAAAGGTTGTGGCTTAGAAAAAATTTTCATATAATAGCTTATAGCTTATGATTGTTAAAACAATTGTTGAAGAAAACGCCCAACTATACAGCTCTTTTCCAACAATGACAACCTTTAATGATACGCTTTGTATCTTTTATAGACAAGGCATAAACGACAAATACAACCCACATGGCTTTTATGGTAAAGTAAAATCGATAAAAATCCCAATTGACTATTTAGAAGAATTCTTTAGCAACAATACATTGTTTAAGATAGAAGAAAAAGTGGTTTTTGATAGCGAAAACGAACTCGATGCCATAGTTTCAAAAATCGATGATAAATTATACGCGCTTGCTAGCCGAATCTTTATAAAAAATAAACTAAATCAACCATTTCTATCGTTTTCTAACACCTGTGAGTTTAATGATAGAGTACCTGTTAATATCAAAAATGTAAATTTAGCTGCTTTTTACGGAAAAGCCTTTAAATATAAAAATGAGTATGTATTCCCAGCATACGGCAGCTTGCATAGTGAAAGTTTTACAAGACCACTTTTGATTGTCAGCGATGATTGCAAGCATTTTGACTTATTGAGTTATTTGCCAAGCAATTTAAACTTAATGCTCAATGAAAGCTCAATAGTAAAGCTAAACAATAGCTATATTGCTTTTTCAAGAAAAGATATTTACCAAAACTACGCAATTTATTACAGCACAAGCGAAAATCTAATCGATTGGAGCAAGCCACAAAAACTACTTGATTTTGCACTTGCTCCAATGGCAATTGTTGTAAATGAAACAATTTATGTAAGCTTTAGAGATGTAGAAAACACAAACAAAATAAGTATTGTCAACGCAAAAACACACGAAAAAAAGGTAATTGACACATACATCGGCAGTATGTTTGATGGTGGATATACAGATTTAGCTTTTATAAATAACCGCATATATGTAATTTATTACACCAATAATAAAGCCCCATTTATAAAAATGGCTAGATTAGAGGCTTTTTAAGCGAGACTGAAAACTTTCAAGCAAAGGGTATACGATATTTCTACCATTATTTTTAGCTAAATACAAATTTTCGTCTGCTGTTTTTACAAGCTCGTCTATATTCATTCTTTTATCAAACTCACTTACACCAGCAGAAATTGTTACATTAAATGAAATCGGTTTTTCTTTTTGCAAAACGATAGGCGTTTGAGAGATGGTGAGCCGGATTTTATTTGCAAGCAAATATGCGCCGTAAAGGTCCGTATTTGGTAATGCTAAACAAAACTCTTCGCCCCCATACCTACCAAACACATCGGCTCTTCTTGTCATTTTTAAAATAGTTTCTGCAACTTTTTTTAATACATAGTCGCCCACATCGTGACCATATGTATCGTTTACCTTTTTAAAATAATCAATATCTAAAATTACAAAAGACAAAGGTTTATTTTCGCTTATGCTGGTTTTAGCCAGTTTTTCAAGATAGTGAAAAAACATACGCCTATTGTATATGCCTGTTAAGTAATCTTTTTCAGACGTATCTTTTAATCTTTTTATAAGCTTAGAAATTCTAATATTTGAGCGAACTCTGGCAAAAAATTCATTAATATTGTATGGTTTATAAATGAAATCATCTGCGCCAAGCTCTAAAATCTCAGATAATACATCTTTTTCTCTAAAAGCAGTTAAACCAATAATAGGTATAAAACTAAAACGTTCATCTTTTTTTAAAATACTTATAATATCATACCCGCTATATTGTGGCAAGAAAACATCCAACAAAATTACATCAATATCGGCTCCGCCAAGTAAAAACCGCAACGCCTCAATAGCGTTTTTTGCGCTAAGTGGCTGTATATTTTTAAGCCTTAATTGTTGGCAAATTGTTTCGTTTTGAATTACTGAATCTTCTATAACCAACACTATACCCTCATTAATCTCTTCATTGAAATACTCTAATAAATACTTTAGCAAATGCCCTTGTTTAAAAGGTTTTTTCAAGAAATCAAATGCACCCACATTAAATGCTTGCTTTTCGTAATAATCATCCTCGCTAGCTGTCAAAATTATAACAGGTAAAAAGTCCAAATTAAGCTCTTCTTTGATTTTTTTTAGTAACTCAAAGCCATCCATTTTTGGCATTTGACCATCAATTATAGCAAAATCAAACCTTTGGTCTTTAAGGAGAAACTCAAAAGCGGTATCGCCATCATTAAAAATTTCTAAATCAAAATGTTCTTGAAGTTCTTTTTCTATGATAGCCCTTATTGTTGAGCTATCATCGCAAACCAAAATCCTTTTTTTATCTGACATACTTTGGATACGAACCTAATAGTTTTATAAAAGGCACAGTAGTGCTTAAGACTTCAAAGGCTTTTTTCACGCTTTCCGATTCAATATGGCCATCTATGTCAACATAAAATATGTAAGACCAATTTTCTTGTTTTGACGGTCTAGACTCTATTCTTGTTAAATTTATTTCGTTATCGTAAAATATCTTCAAAATAGAATAAAGTGCTCCGACTTTGTCGTAAATAGAAAACATCAGTGATGTTTTATCCTCACCACTTGGCGCGGGTATATGTTTTCCTATGACCAAAAAACGTGTGACATTGTTAATCTTATCTTCAATGCCTTTTGCTAGCACATTTAAATCGTAAAGAGCGCTTGCGGCTAGTGAAGATATTGCTGCTACGCTTTTGTCTTTAGCAGCAATTTTAGCTGCTTTTGCCGTTGATGATGTCTCAAATAACATTGCATTGGGCAAATGCTTCTTTAACCAGTTCTTGCATTGGCCTAATGCATTAGGATGAGAATATACAGCTTTGATTTCGCTAAAATTTTGAGCTTTAGATAGTAGATTATGCTTTATATCTACCATAATCTCAGAAACAATCTTAACATTAGAGTTAACAAACATATCAAGCGTATAGTTAACCACGCCTTCAATAGAATTTTCTATTGGTACAACACCAAAATCTGCACGGTCTTGCTCAACATCGAAAAAGACATCTTCAATGGATTCTTCTGGTTGATAATAAAGACTTGTGCCAAATTTTTCAATTGCAGCTTGATGAGTAAATGTAGCCTCTGGACCTAAATAGCTAATAGTGAGAGGCTCTTCCATTTTAATCGATGCGCTCATTATTTCTCTAAAAATGGCTTTTAGAGAATTTTTGTTCATATAAACTAATTTTAGGCTATCAAGCGTTTTGTATATTTGGTTTTCTCTTTCTGGTGCATAAAAAGACAAACCTTTTTCTCGTTTTATTGCACCAATATTTTTTACTATCTCAGAGCGCTTTTCCAATAATTCAATAATTTTATTGTCTATTCCATTTATTTGTTTGCGCAAAGCAATCAAATCTTCGCTCATTTAATCCTCACAAGAAGTTTGTTGTCATAGAGCGCCATTTTTCCCATCTTTTATCAACCAATTTTTTTGGGTTATTGCGTGTTAGTTCTTTTAAATTGTCCAATATGTAACTTTTAATTGAATATGCTGTTTGTTGAGGATTTCTATGCGCACCACCCAAAGGTTCTTCAATAATATCATCTATAACTTTTAAGCTGTACAAATCCTTAGCTGTAATATGCATAGCCCTTGCAGCTTCAACCACATGATTGCCATCCCTCCATAGTATTGACGAACAACCTTCTGGTGATATAACACCATAAATCGCAAATTGCAGCATGGCAACTTTATCACCAACAGATAAAGCAAGAGCGCCACCACTACCACCTTCACCTGTTATTATGCATATAGTTGGTACTTTTAAGTCAGACATAATATAGAGATTCCGCGCAATCGCTTCTGATTGGCCACGCTCTTCTGCGCCTACGCCTGGGTAAGCCCCCGGTGTATCAACAAATGTAACAATAGGTAAATTAAATTTTTCTGCCAGACGCATAATCCTTTGTGATTTGCGGTAGCCTTCTGGGTTTGCCATCCCAAAATTTCTATATAAATTTTCTTTTGTATTGCGACCTTTTTGATGACCAATAATTGCCACTTTATATTTATCAATGTAGCCAAATCCTGCTACAATAGCTTTATCATCTGCAAATAAGCGATCCCCGTGAACTTCGACAAAGTCTTTAACAATTAAATTTATGAAATCGAGTGTATACGGTCTGTTTGGATGCCTTGCAATTTTGATAACTTTATCAATAGATAAGTTTTCAAATTCTTTTCTAATAATTTCATTTTTTTTACGCTCAAGAGCTTCTATTTCTGAGTGTACATCAATAGAGCTGCTTTGCGCCATTTGTCTCAAATTATCAATTTCTTCTTCTATCTCATAAATAGGTTTTTCAAAATCATAAACAAACATAAATCACCTCTTGCTTACAAGGCCGTCATCTTTCATTAGCTTGTAAATAATAGAATCAAATAATGCCTTTTTAGATGCTTCAATTACATCTTCACCAACACCAACAGTTTCCCACCTATTTTTCTTATCAGTTGATTGAATAAGCACCCTAACGCTAGCGCCAGTACCTTGCTCGCTTTTTAATATTCTAACCTTATAATCAATAAGCGATAATTCTGCTAAATTTGGATAAAATACAATTAAAGCCTTTCTTAGTGCATTGTCAATGGCGTTAACAGGACCATTGCCTAAACTTGCTGTATGCTCAATTTTATCATTTACTTTAACAATTACAGTAGCCTCAACTGGGCTTCGCTCATCTTTTTCGCACCTTTCTCTATCAATTACAGTATATGATAATACTTCAAAATAATCCCTTATCTCTCCTCTGTGTTTTCTAAGCAGCAACTCAAACGAAGCATCTGCAGTTTCGAAATAATACCCTTCGTTTTCAAGCTTCTTAATTTCTAATAGCGCATTTTTGCCGGCTTTGGAATCTTTGTCTATAGGAATACCTATGCTTTGCGCTTTATACATAATATTGCTAATACCAGAAAGATCCGAAATTAAAACCCTTTGGCTATTGCCTACAAGTTCTGGCACAATATGCTCGTAAGTTTTGGAATTCTTCAAAATTGCACTTACATGCACACCGCCTTTGTGAGCAAAAGCACTCTCTCCAACAAATGGCAAATGCTTATTATGAGGTAAATTCAGTATTTCATCAATCTTTTTTGATACGCTTGTAAGTTTTTTTAGATTTTCATCGCTTATGCAATCTATACCCATTTTTAATTTCAAATTAGGTATAATAGAACATAAATTAGCATTTCCGCAACGCTCGCCATAGCCATTTATTGTACCTTGAACATGTACAATGCCATGTTTTACAGCTAAAATTGAGTTTGCCACGCCAAGTTCTGAATCATTGTGTTGGTGAATACCAAGTGGAGCGTTTGGAAACCTAGACTTTACATTTTCTATTATCTCTTCAAGCTCCCATGGCAATGTGCCTCCGTTTGTATCAGCAAGTACAATAACATCAGCGCCACCTTCAATTGCTGCTTGCAATGTCTTTAGAGCGTACTCTGGGTTATGTTTGTAACCATCAAAAAAATGTTCTGCATCGTATATAAATTCTTCACAATGTTTTTTTAAGTATTGAACCGAATCATAAATAATTTCTAAATTTTCTTCCATTGTGATTTTTAATGCATCTTTAACATGCAAATCCCAGCTTTTCCCAAATATTGTAATTACAGGTGTCTGACTTTCAACTAATTGAATAATATTTGGATCCTCATCAACTTTGAGCTTTGCTCGTCTAGTAGAGCCAAAAGATGATATTTTTGCATTTTTTAAACGCAAATTTTTAGCCTGTTTAAAATAATCCTCATCTTTTGGGTTAGAACCAGGCCAACCGCCTTCTATATAATGAACGCCTAAATCATCCAAAATCTCCGTTATTGTTAGTTTATCTTCAACAAGCAAACTGACATCTTCTGATTGTGTACCGTCCCTTAGGGTCGTATCAAATATTTTAACCTGATCGTGCATATTTCCCCCTCTAAAAAATTTATTCTTTGTCCAAGCCGAATGCACTATGCAATGATCTTACAGCTAATTCTAAATATTTCTCTTCTATAATGCAGGAAACCTTTATCTCAGATGTTGTAATCATTAATATATTTATGCCTTCTTTTGCTAGTGTGTCAAACATTTTTGCTGCAACACCGGGATGCGATCTCATTCCCACTCCTACAATAGATACTTTTGATATATCTTTTCTTACTTCAATATCTTTTGCACCTATTTCTTGAATAATTTGTTTTAAGATATCGTAAGCTTTATCTGCTTCTATTCTTGGTACGGTAAAAGAAATATCAGTATAACCATCTTCACTAGCGTTTTGTACAATAACATCTACATTGATATTTTTTGCTGATATAGCCCCGAATATCTTTGAAGAAATGCCTGGTTTGTCTGGTACTTTAACTACTGTAATCCTTGCCTGGTTTTTATCATGCGCAATGCCCGATACCAACACTTTTTCCATATTTTCATCCTCCCATGTTACTAATGTGCCTGGATTATATGTATAACTTGATATAACCATAATTGGCACGTTATATTTCATGCCAAACTCAACTGACCTAATTTGCAAAACTTTAGCACCTAAGCTTGCAAGTTCCATCATTTCCTCATATGTTATCCTATCTAGTTTTCTGGCTTTTTCAACAATGCGTGGATCAGCCGTATACACTCCATCAACATCAGTGTAAATCTCGCAAACATCAGCTTTTATTGCAGCAGCAATAGCTACAGCTGTCGTATCAGAACCACCCCTGCCCAGTGTTGTCACATCGCCTGTGTCTTCTGATATACCTTGAAAGCCAGCAACAATTACCACATAATCATCATCTAGCATCTTTAGTATTCTTTTAGCATCAATACTTTTTATACGAGCTTTTGTATGAGCAGAATCTGTGACTATACCGCACTGTCTACCTGTCAAAGCAATGGCTTTTACACCTATCTCATTTAGATATAGAGAAACAAGCGCACTTGATATACGCTCTCCGCTTGACAACAACAAATCCATTTCACGCTCTTTTGGATTTTTAGATAAACTGTAAGCCATTTCTACTAGTTTATCTGTTTCGCCTGCCATAGCAGAAATTGTAACAACAACTTTGTTGTTTTTTTCTTTTGTTTCTTTAATGTGATTACACACATTTTTAATCTTTTCCAATGTGCCAACAGATGTTCCACCGTACTTTTGCACTATAAGACCCATTTAAACCCCCTTCTATATTAGTAATTCCCTTTTACCTTTATCATCTGGCTTTGATAATATACCCATCTTTTCCATTTGCTCTACAATCCTTGCTGACCTATTATAACCAATTTTTAATCTTCTTTGAATATATGAAATTGTTGGAGAGCCACCTTCTTTAATAATCCTTAGAGCCTCATCAAATAACTCATCCTTTTCTTCAATTAATTCTTCTTCTATACCGCTTTCTTCTTTTGCTTCATTTATAAGTTCTTCATTATAAACTGGAGTGCCCTGAGACTTTACATAATTAATTATTGCTTTCAATTCATCATCTGTAATAAATCCGCCATGAACACGAACAAAATGTGATGTACCTGGTTGTAAAAACAACATATCGCCCCTGCCAAGCAGCATCTCAGCGCCTTGAGAGTCCAAAATTGTTCTAGAATCAATCTTTGATGACACCTTGAAAGAAATACGCGCGCTAAAGTTTGCTTTAATTAAACCAGTTAATACATCGACACTGGGTCTTTGCGTTGCTACTATCAAATGTATACCAGCAGCACGAGCCATTTGAGCAAGTCTTGCAATTGACAATTCAACTTTTTTTGATGAAACCATCATTAAATCGGATAACTCATCAATAACGACTACAATATACGGAAATGGCGGATAATCAATTTGCTTACTTTTAGCCTTTTCATTAAATCCATCTATATTTCTCACACCAGATTCGCTCATTATCTTATACCTTGTTTCCATCTCCTTAACTAGTGCTGCTAAAGCGCCGCTTGCTTGCTTTGGGTCAACAACAGGAGGCATAAGCAGATGCGGAATGCCATCATACATAGAAAGCTCAATCATTTTGGGGTCAACAAGAACAAATTTAACATCATCTGGAGTAGATTTATAGAGTATACTAACTATCATTGTATTTAAACCAACACTCTTACCTGCCCCCGTTGCCCCAGCAATCAATAAATGAGGCATTTTAGCTAAATCAGCTACAAATGGATTCCCAATTATATCTTTACCTAATGCTAATGTCAATGGTGATTTTGAGTTAATAAATAACTTTGATGATAGTATCTCTTTCATATAAACGGTTTGTATTTGTCTATTTGGTATTTCTATACCGACAACATTTTTTCCTGGTATAGGAGCAATAATACGCACAGAAATAGCTTTCATTGCCATAGCCAAATCATTTGCTAAGTTTGATATTTTGCTAATTTTTATGCCAGATGATGGTTTAAATTCATACATTGTTACAACAGGACCGGGCCTTACCTCAACCACTTTTCCAGTAACACCAAAATTCTTCAGCTTTTCTTCCAAAACTTTTACATTCTCCAAAATTTCATTTTCTTCAACCTCTTTATTGATATTAACCGGATCATTTAAAAGCTCAATACTTGGCAGAATATAGCCATTTTTTGTTTTATTATCAATGTCTTGAATTACTTGATTGTTATCATCTTTTGTTAAATTACGTTTTATTGTAATGCCAGTTTTTTTTAAATCATCAGTTGGTTTTGCGCTTTCTTGTTTATTGTCAATTGTTTCGCTTTCAATAATATTGGCTGCATCATTTTGTATAACGCCTTTTTGTAAATTTGGAGGCTCTTTTGGTTGTTTTGGTTTTATACTAATTTTTTTTTTGAATTTAATCTTCTTTATCTGTTCAATAAACACAATAAGCATTTCTTTTATTGAAAACAATAAACATAATGCAGCAATTGGAGAAAATATTACCATTATACCTACTCTGCCTAGATAAAATTCTAACAATCTACCCAAATAGTAGCCACAAAGACCAAAAATAAAATATCCATTTTTAATCAAGTATGCCCTTCCAAGATAAGCAAATAGTATATATAAAATTATATCTACAGATACAACAAATAAAAAAACAAAAACAAAGCTTCTTGCAAACTTTATTGGCTTTATTAAATATGCAAAAGCACTTCCAAATAATAATATAGGCAATAAATATGCTAATATGCCGAAGCTTGTAAATAAAAAATTGGAAACATCAGCGCCAACATAGCCTATAAGATTATGTATCTGTGTATGAGGATAAAACATATCATGAAAATCATAAGAAATTACAGACAAAAAAATTATGAGTAATATGAAAGTATATACAGCAAAAAACGTATATTTTTTCAAAATCAAACCTCCATTATAAT
>JABEBW010003658.1_pt1 | contig 31725 bp, 29 predicted proteins | sample 7245961 | NCBI WGS metagenome assembly JABEBW01 (sample SAMN14506364, study PRJNA622280) | hot springs metagenome | biome: hot spring [ENVO:00000051]|acidic hot spring [ENVO:00002120]; feature: spring [ENVO:00000027]|sediment [ENVO:00002007]; material: sediment environment [ENVO:01001048]...
GTATTAATTATGGAAACAATCTATGGCATAGTAATTGGTCTTTCTCTTGGTCTTACTGGCGCTGGGGGTTCAATTATAACTATTCCTATACTGCTATATTTGCTTAAGATGAATGTACACTCTGCAACAGGCACAAGTCTAGTAGTTGTAGGTGTAAGTGCTTTAGCTGGGGCTATTCAATACATGATGGGAAAACAAAAGTTTGTCCACTGGAAAATTTCTATTGTATTTTCTATCGCAGGTATATTTGGTGCTTTTTTAGGCTCATATCTAAATTCATTGTTGCCCGCTAAGATCATATTGTATGGATTTTCACTACTAATGTTTATTATTGGCATATTAATGATAAAACAAAAAGAATATAAAAGCAAAGAAAGCTTGCAAACTGCTATCAGCCTTAGCAATGTAAAAGGCCTTAGTGCATGGGTTAAGTTTATTTTATCTGGTTTTGGTATTGGCTTGCTAACAGGTTTTTTTGGTGTCGGTGGAGGTTTTTTAATAGTCCCAACGCTCGTTTTAATACTCAACTTTCCAATGAAAGATGCTATAGCTACAAGTTTGCTTGTCATAGCTCTAAATTGTCTTTGGGGTATTTTGTCAAGATTAAGCGGAGTTGGCTCTATTGAAATAATAAAAGCCATATACATAAGTATAGGTGCAATTATTGGCATTGCGGTTGGCGTAATTATAGCAAAGAAAATAAAAACTATCTACTTAAGGCGCATTTTTTCTTACTTTGTAATTATTCTTGCCATTTATATGTTTGTAAGAACGCTTGGTCTAATACATTAGTTGGAGGTTTTATGTCAAATAATAAATCTTTTAGTTTTGAAAGCGCATCAACGCTTGCAACGCCTATTAGATTAGTTTTAGGATGGCAGTTTTTGAGTGCTTTTTTGCGAAGAGTAGTAAATGACCCAGAAAAGTTAGATCCAAATTCAAGCGCATTTATGGGTCACGCTTTTAATCATTTTTTACCTCATGCTTTATTTATCAAACCTATGATAGAGTATCTTATTTTAAACCCTCATTTGTTGTATATTTTCCTCGTTACTTTCACAATTATAGAAGGACTTGTGGGGTTTGGTTTAATAATAGGTTTATTAACAAGACTATCAGCAATTGGAGCAACTCTATTGTCTTTGGGAATTTTGCTTGGCTCTGGTTGGCTTGGCTCAACTTGTGTAGATGAGTGGCAAATAGGTGTAGCTGGCATTGCTAGCGCATTAGTGATTTTCAGCTTTGGCGGCGGCTTATTCTCTTTAGATTATGTGTTTTTTAAAAATAAAAACTCAAAGTTACTCGCATATTTGGCTTCAAACAATATAAAAAACAATGAGTCCTCTATAAAACATGAAAGTTTAATCTTTAGCATTATTGCAATGTTTATTACACTATACACCTACCAAGCTCTGCACGGTGGCTTATACGGAAAATTGTATAATTTATCAAAAAAACCTAAAATTGAGATATTAAATGCAAATCTAAAACAAAATGGGGCTTTGACTTTAACAATATACCGCACAGATGGTCCAGATACTTATGGTGCATTTGTTGAAGATATTGTTCTTCTTGATAACAAAAAAAATCTCATTGAAAACATCAAACCAAACAATAAAAACATCTCAAAAAACGATATAAAAAATTATTATTTTAATAAAATTGAACCAAATAAATACTCTTTGGTTGTACCACTTGGCGCAAAAGCAACACTAAATATAAAGCCCCAAAAAGATTTATCACTTTCAAAAGGTAATTATACAGTTGAACTTATTGATGTAAGCAGTCTTAAATGGTCTAAAAATGTAAGTTTAAATTGAAACCAATATCACAAGCTTGCTCGATTAACTGAGCAAGCTTATCTAAACCTTTTTTAGAAAACGCCGATGTAGAAATAAATTGAAGATTTAGCGATTGTAGGGTTTTTTTTGTTGATGCCAATTGAGACTGCGTGGCTTTATCAGTTTTTGTTAGCAAGATTACTGTTTGCAAATTATTGTAGAGTAGCCAATCCAAAAACATTTTATCACTTTGAGTAATAGACACTTTAGCGTCTATGAGCAAAAAAACCAATCTTAACATACTTGCGTTTAATAGATAATCTTCAATTGGTTTTTTCCATTGATTAACCAAAAGTTTTGAACGTTTAGCAAAACCATACCCGGGCACATCTACCAAATAAAATTTTTCATCTACACGGTAAGTATTTATTGTAATTGTTTTACCCGGCGTTTTGCTAACTTTGGCTATTTTTTGGTTTAATAGCGCATTAATTAATGAAGACTTACCTACATTACTTCTTCCGCAAAAAACAAATTGAGGCAACTCCAATCTTGTGGGAGCTTGCAAAAAGCTCCCCATAAATTTTACTTTTTTAAAGTAAGCTTCGCTCATACCTCACTAATAGCTTTTGCTATTAGATCACCCATTTGTGAAGCGTTTACCTTTTTATCGCTGTTGGTTGCTATATCTGGCGTCCTATAGCCCATTTTTAATACAAGAGCTACTGCGTTTTCTACACATTGCGCTTCTTTATCCAAATTTAGGCCATATTTCAATAGCATAGCGAGAGATTCAATTTGAGCAATTGGGTTTGCAATACCAAGTCCAGCTATATCTGGAGCCGAACCATGAATAGGTTCAAACAAACCTACTTTCCCACCCACAGATGCACTAGCAAGCATACCAATAGAACCTGTAAGCATACTAGCTTCATCGCTTAATATATCTCCAAAAATATTGCCTGTTACTATTACATCAAACTGTTTGGGGTTTCTTATAAGTTGCATAGCAGCATTATCAACATACATGTGGTTAAGCTCTACATCAGGATAATTTTTTGCCACATCAATTACAATATCACGCCAAAATTGTGAAACTTCCAAAACATTCGCCTTATCAACACTTGTAAGTTTTTTTCTTCTTTTTTGAGCAATCTCAAAGGCTAATTTCGCAATGCGTCTTACTTCTTCTTCTGAGTAAACCATCGTATTGAAAGCCTTTTTCCCATCATCACTAAAACCACGTGGTTGACCAAAATATATTCCACCTGTAAGTTCCCTTACAACTAATATATCTATACCTTCGATAACTTCCTTTTTTAGTTTTGAAGCACAAATAAGCTCACTAAACACCTTTGCTGGTCTAAGATTTGCATATGCGCCCAAAGCTTTTCTAATCCCAAGTAAACCCGCTTCGGGTTTTAAATGATGAGGGAGATTTTCCCATTTAGGCCCCCCAACAGACCCAAAAAACAATGCATCGGTTGATAAAATAGTATCAATTGTTTCTTGCGTTAGAGGTACGCCAAATTTATCAATAGAACAACCACCAACATATACATACTTATATTCAAATGTGTGCTTAAATCGTTTCCCTACTTCTTCTAAAACCTTTATGCCTTCTTTTACTATCTCTGGCCCAATACCATCACCTTCCATAACAGAAATTATAAATTTTCCCATATCATACCCCTTTTTGAATCATTTTTTTTGCATAATTAAATAATCCGCCACTTTCAATTAACTCTTGCATAAATTGCGGTATGGGTGTTGCTTGATATGCTTGGTTTTTTGTCTTATTCACAATCTTACCAGTCATTGTATCAATCTCTAAAATATCACCTTCATCAATTTTGTCTGTCTCTGGCAACTCTAAAATTGTCAAACCGATATTAAATGCATTCCTGTAAAAAATCCTTGCAAAAGATTTTGCAATTACGCAAGATATACCCGCTGCTTTTATAGCAATTGGTGCATGTTCTCTCGATGAACCGCTGCCAAAATTATATCCAGCAACTATACAATCGCCTTTTTGTGCTTTTTTTACAAAATCGGGGTCAGCGTCTTCCATGCAATGCTTTGCAAGTTCAGATTCATCTGATGTGTTTAAATACCTTGCTGGTATAATCAAATCTGTATCTATATTATCCCCAAATTTCCAAACCTTTGCTACAATCATTTTATCACCTCATTTGGATCAATAATCTTTCCTGCAACTGCGCTTGCTGCAACAACAGCAGGGTTAGCCAAATACACAAATGAATTTGGTGAGCCCATCCTACCAACAAAATTTCTATTAGATGTAGATATTGCAACTTCACCATCGGCTAATATGCCCATATGACCACCCAGACATGGTCCACATGTCGGTGTAGAAACAACTGCGCCTGCATCTAAAAATATATCAAATAACCCTTCGCGCATAGCCTGTCTATAAATTTCCACAGTAGCTGGAATTATTATCAATCTAACATATTTTGCAACTTTGTTATTTTTTAATACTGACGCCGCAATCCTTAAGTCACTTATGCGACCATTTGTACATGACCCAATAAAAGCCTGGTCAATCTTGATATCATCTTTAATTTCACTAACTCCTTTAGTATTTTCTGGTAAATGCGGAAATGCCACTTGAGGCTCTATATTAGACGCATCAAATTCGAAAATCTTTACATATTGTGCATCTTCATCACTGTGAAATATTTCAAAATCCGTTATGTTTCTTTCCTTTAGATAATTAATTGTAACTTCATCTGCTGCAATAATGCCATTTTTGCCACCTGCTTCAATAGCCATATTACACATTGTCATTCTTTCATCCATAGATAAATCACTAATTGCACTACCACAAAATTCCATTGATTTGTATAAGGCTCCATCAACACCAATTCTACCAATAATCTTAAGTATAAAATCCTTTCCAGTTGTCCATTTATTTTTCTTGCCATTTATAATAAATTTGATTGATTCTGGTACTCTAAACCACGATTTCCCTGTTGCAAAAGCAAAACCTACATCAGAACTACCCATTCCTGTTGCAAATGCGCCAAATGCTCCATGCGTGCATGTGTGAGAATCAGCCCCAACAATCAACATCCCTGGTTTTATATGGCCTTGCTCAGGCAGTAGTGCATGCTCTATACCTACCTCTCCAGATTCCCAGTAATGCCCTATATTATTTTGCTTTACAAAATCTCGCATGATTTTGCATTGGTTAGCAGAATTTATATCTTTGTTTGGTGTAAAATGGTCCGGTATAAGCGCTATTTTATTTTTATCGGCTATAGTGCCCCCCAAATCATTTACAAATTTTATAACAATTGGAGCTGTAACATCATTTGCAAATGCTAAATCTACATCAGCTAAAATTATCTCTCCGCTTTTTACATATTCTTTGCCTGCATGTCTTGCTAAAATCTTTTGACTAATCGTCATTTTTTCCATTAATGCCTCCTATGCCTATATCAAAGCTTTTTATATAATTTTCTATTTTTTTGAGTTCTTCTAGATTTTTCTTTTCTTCAGCTTCAATAATATCTTTATCACCTTTATACACAGCTTGAATCTCTTTTTCTAACTCTTCAATTCTATGAAGCAAATACCTAAATAACCTACCCTCAACATCTGGCAATTTTGTATGATCAAGATCTTTTTTTTCTTCGGATATTTCTTTTTTGATTATTTTACCTGGCACGCCTACTACTGTTGAGTTGTCTGGTACCTCTCTTACAACTACGCTATTCGAACCTATTTTAGAATTATCACCTATTTTAAAAGCACCTAATATTTTGGCACCACTGCCAATAACAACATTATTTCCAATAGTTGGGTGTCTTTTGACTTTTTCTAAGCTCGTGCCACCAAGCGTTACACCTTGATATAGCGTTACGTTATCTCCAATTTCTGCAGTTTCTCCAATAACAACACCCATTCCGTGATCAATAAAAAAATTTCTGCCAATTTTTGCTGCAGGATGAATTTCAATCCCCGTCAAAAATCTACCAATATGTGAAGTAAAACGTGCTACAAGTTTTAAATTTTTACTCCAAAGTAAATGAGACAGTCTATGGATCCATAAAGCATGCAGTCCTGGATAACACAGTAGCACCTCTGGTATACTTCGTGCTGCTGGATCATTCTCAAAAATATTATTTATATCTTTCTTTACGTCTTTAATTAATTTTGTTTTTTTTCCTAAATATAATCCGGTTGCAAATATTGGTAAAACCAACAAAAACTTCTTTTTCATAGATTACTCCATTCTTGCAGTATTTTTTTTTGTAAATCAACCATTTTTTCGTAATCTTCTATACTATCATGCTTATAACCCAAAAGATGCAAAAAACCATGTGTAATTAAAAATAGTATAAATTCTTCCTTGTCCATCTTAAATGCTTTAGCTTTTTTTTCTGCAACTTCACAACATATAGCTATATCGCCAAGTATATTATCACTATATCCATAAAAAGACAAGACATCGGTTGGCCTTTTTCTCTTTCTAAATTGCTGGTTAAGTTCTTTTATTTTATCAATATTGCAAAATAAAATATTTATTTCCTTTTTTCTTGATACATTAAATCTTTTATACAAAAAATCAATGAACTTTTTAAAATAAATTTTATTTCCTATGCCACACTCATCTATAATGGTTTTCACTTATACTTTATCCTATGGTGGAATATACCAATTAAAACATTAACAAAACTATCTACAATTAGGTTAAGCTCACGCAATGACAAATCTGATTCATCTAGCTGACCATCTAAAAATATTTCATTTGTTATATTTTTAACATAATTTTTAAGATGTGTGATTGTTGGATCGCTTAAATTCTTTGTAGCTGCTTCAATTTTATCTGCAAGCATAACAATGCCAGATTCTTTAGACTGTGGTTTTGGACCACAATAGCGAAAATCTTCTTCATTAGGGTTTAAGCCCATTTCTTTAGCTTTATCGTAAAAATACTTTACAATCATTGTACCGTGGTGTTGTTCAATAATATCAATGATTTGAGAGCCTAGTCTATATTTTTTTCCTATTTCTACGCCATCTTTTACGTGATTTTTAATAATTAAACTACTTACATAAGGCATAAGTCTATCATGTGGATTTTCTACATCAAATTGATTTTCTATAAAATATATTGGTTTTTTTGTCTTTCCGATATCATGGTAATAAGAGCCTACTTTAGCAAGTAATGAATTTGCGCCAATTGCTTGAGATGCAGCTTCTGATAAACTTGATACTATAATACTATGATGATATGTTCCTGGAGCTTTAATAGCCAATTCTTTCAGCAGTGGGTGATTGAGATTGCCAAGCTCAAGAAGCTTAACATTTGTAGTAATATCAAATAGCCACTCAAAAATAGGCAATACACCACTTATAATAATTGCAGTTAATATACCATTTAAAGCACCAAAGCCAATGCTAATTAAAGTAACACTATTAAATATAGTATTGCTTTGGAGCATATAAAAGATTACTATAAGTAATGCATTAATAAGTGATATTAGAAAACCTACCCTAACAACACCACCTCTGTTTCTATTCCCAACAATATATACACTAGCAATTACGCTATCTAAAAATGCATAAATAAAAATCATAAACCTAAGACTGTTATCTACAGTTATTGATGCCAAAATAACAGTAATAAGCGACATAGAAATTGAGTATTTAAACCCAATCAGCAACACACCAAGTATTGAAGCAACAGCAAAAGGTATTAAATACAATAAAGCACTTTTTGGGAAGTCTGGTGAGTAATAACCAATGGCAACTGATAAAAAATAAAATACTTTTATTAAAATAACTTGAAATAGAACTATTGAACCTGTAATTAAAATCAATTTTTTATATGAAAATTTCTCAGTAGGTCTTAATTTTTTATAAACAAGGGCTAAAGTTATAAAAAATAGAGCCAATATTGCGATAATTCCAATTAAGTCTAAAAATCTATTTTTTACTTCAAGCAACGAATTTAGAGCTTTTAGCTTGACAAATGTGTTACGGTCAATTACATCACCTTCTCGTACAACTACTTCTCCGCGTGATAGTTTTAAATATACAGGTATTACCTTTTGTCTAGCTTGTTTTTTAAACTCTTGAGTTTTTTGCAAATTAAAATATGTATTTGGCTTTATTTGAGAAAATACAAAATTTATTATCAATTTTCTAAATGTTGAGTTTGGTACAGACCAATGCAATTTGTCATATGAAAGTGCTTTAGCAGTATTCAAATCAATAAACTTCTCAGTGTTTGTTTCTAGTCTGCTTGTTTTTAATTCTGTATTGTACATCAAAACCTGATTTTTAACATATTGATAGTCCGAAGGTCCAGACAAAACATAGTAATGATTAATGTCTTTTAATATTGTATTAGTAAATCTCAAAATACTATTTTTATTTTTTATAATTTGATCAAATGTATTTGGATCTAAATTTAGGTCCAAATCTTGATTAAATTTTTGTAACGCAGCTGTTTTGTTTTTTATATTTGATATATCTTTAAATCCACTCAATATTTTTTCATATAAATCATTATAAAGTTCGGGGTTGTAATCAAATACATTAGGCACTGCAGCTTCTGCTTGTTGAATTTTCGCATGCGTAGCGTATGGATCTTCTACTGTTAATGATACGTTTGAGCGAATAGTTTTGGGCGCTACATCACCTACTTTAAGTGCACTAATACCTAATTTACTCTTTGGAACTATAAGGAAAACAATTATAGCAAAAAAAATTATTGCGAGCAAAAACTCATTTGTAACTAAATGCTTATATTTTTCAATAATCGTTTTTGCTTTCTTGATTATCTTTATCTCTTTTTTCATATGCTTCAACGATTTTTGATACTATTGGATTTCTTAAAACATCTTCTTTTTTAAAGTCAACAAAACCTATAGAATCTAAATTAAGTTTTTTAAGTAAATGAATTGCATCTACTAATCCACTTTTTATACTATAAGGCAAATCTATTTGTGTAACATCGCCAGTTATTACCACCTTAGATTCAAAACCAGTTCGAGTTAAAAACATTTTCATTTGACTAACTGTTGTATTTTGAGCTTCATCTAGAATAATAAAAGCATTATTCAATGTTCTTCCACGCATGTAAGCTAATGGCTCTATTTCAATTTTGCCTTGTTCAATTAATTTCAAAGCAAGCTCAGTCTCTATGCAATCATAAATTGCATCGTATAATGGCTTCATATATGGGTTGATTTTTTCATATAATGTACCAGGTAAAAAACCCAGTTTTTCTCCTGCTTCTACAGCTGGTCTTGTTAAGATAATGCGTTTTACTTTTTTTTCCAGTAAAGTATTTATTGCTGCAAATACTGCTAAATACGTCTTCCCCGTACCAGCTGGTCCAATACCAAATGTTATGGTATTTTTTTCGATGAGTTCAAGGTATCTTGACTGATTAATATTTTTAGGCATTATGGCTTTTATTTTTGAATGAGCTTTTGGTGGGTTAAAAATCACTTTTGCATTAATTGTATTGTCATAATCAAGTTCAGAGACTAAACTATCTATAGCGCTTTCACCTATAAGTACACCTTTGTCAACCATATCGTTAATATTTTTTAAATAATTGTAAGCAAGTTGTATATTTTTATCACTACCCTTAATTAAAACCTCTCCGCCTCTAAAAACTATATAAACGTTAAGTTTCTGTTCTACTTTTTTCAATGTCTCTTTACGATTATACAACACATTGCCTAAATATGCTGGATCACTAAGCACTAAACGCCTTTCCATCTTACTCCCATTCAATTGTTGCTGGTGGCTTATTAGAAATATCCAACGCCACACGATTTACCATTGATACCTCATTAATTATACGCGTAGAAATCGTATTTAACACCTCTTTTGGCAAATATGTCCAATTTGCTGTCATACCGTCAAAGCTTTCAACTACCCTAACAACAATTGTGTATTCATAAGTCCTTTTATCTCCCATCACACCAACACTTTTTAAATCAAGTAAAACGCCAAAAGCCTGCCACAGACTATCGTAAAAACCACCTTTTTTAATCTCTTCCAAGATTATAGCATCTGCTTGCCTAAGAATATTTAACTTCTCGCTCGTGACATCACCAATTATTCTAATAGCAAGACCTGGCCCTGGAAATGGATGTCTATTGATTAAACTATCATCAAGTTTCAGTTGTTTTGCAATTTGCCTTACTTCGTCTTTAAATAAAAATTTAAAGGGTTCTATGAGTTTGAATTTCAAGTCTTTTGGCAAACCACCCACATTGTGGTGGCTTTTAATCACATCAGATGGACCTTTAACTGATACACTTTCTATTACATCGGGATAAAGTGTACCTTGAGCCAAGTATTCAACATCGCTAAATTTTGAAACAAAATCTTTAAATACATCAATAAATGTATGGCCAATAATTTTGCGCTTTTGTTCTGGGTCTTTAATGTTTTGAAGTCTTGAAATAAAAATCTCACTTGCATCTACATAGTTTATCTTGATGCCAAGCTTATCAAATGATTTTTGAACACTTTGCTCTTCATCTTTGCGCAAAAGACCGTTGTTTATAAATACTGGTATTACGCTATCACCAATTGCTTTATTTAACAAAACAACCAGCACGGTCGAGTCAACACCGCCTGAAATTGCACACAATACTTTTTTATCTTTTACTTCATTTCTAATCTCATTTAAAGTTTTTTCAAGAAAATCTTCCATATTCCAATCTTTTTTTAAACCACAAATCTTTGATACAAAATTTTCAAGTATCTTGCTACCGTTGTGCGTGTGCGAAACCTCTGGATGAAATTGTATAGCCCATACTTTTTTATCAAGGTTTCTAATGGCTGCAAAAGGCGAATTTTGTGTATGGCCAATAGTTTCAAAACCATCTGGAAGGCTATCTATTTTATCTGCATGAGACATCCACACAACACTACCATCATCTATACCATCAAATAAATCGTCCGTTTTATCAAGATATAGTTTAGCATATCCATATTCTCTTTTTTGTGCCTTTCCTACTTTTCCATGAAACCGTTCTGCAATAAGCTGCATGCCATAACAAATCCCCAGTATAGGGACTTTCAGTGTATATATAGATTCATCTGGTTTTGGCGCATCTTTTTCATATATGCTATATGGGGAGCCAGACAATACAATGCCTTTTGTGCTTTTTGCATCAATTTTAGCATCATACGGCAAGATTTCTGCATAATAACCCATATTTCTTATACGTCTTGCAATAAGTTGCGTATATTGAGAACCAAAATCCAGTATTACTATACTCAATTTTCCCCTCCAATGACACAATCTACTACCCACACAGACGGACTACCGCAAGAGCCACTAAAATACAAATCATTAGAAACCGCCATAACCTTTTTTAGTATATTGTAAAAATTATCAGAAAACGTTGATGCCTTTATATATTTTATCTTTTGGCCAGATTCAATCAAAAAACCATTTACGCCTAAAGAGAAATCTCCGCTTACAGGGTTTGCCATATGCATACCCATGATTTCTGTTATATAAAAACCATCTACACTACTTAATAAATCATGGAAACTTTTGTTTGAGGGCTTCAAATAAAAATTAGCGGGTCCTACCTTAACAGGGTTTCTAAAACCATATCTTTTGGCATTTGCTGTATTTGGCAAGTTTAGTTTTTTGCTTGTGTATGTATTGTGTAAAAATGTTTTTAATTCGCCATTTTCTACAACATTTGTAGTCTGCTTTACCATTCCTTCTTCGTCAATGAAAAATTTCACTCCACCTTTTGCATACTTATCATCTATAATGCTAACAGAACTAGAAAACGACTTTTTTCCCACCTCAAGCATAGTTGTTTTATCAATTAGCCTTTGGGCGCTAAAAATATTAAAAAAATACTTAAGCACATAAGACATCACTTCATTTGAGATTATGACGCTTAATTTTTTTGTAGATAAACTTGACGGTTCTAATTTTTCCAAAGCCCTTAAAGATGCAATTTGAGATATGTTGGTAAAATTGATATCGCTTAGCGCAAAACCTTTTTCACTAAACCAACCCATTTCTTCTATTTTTTCTTTTGCAAGAACGCTTACACCCGCTTCAATACTATTGTAGGCTTGTTGTGTTTTAACGCCAAAAGAATTCACCACTACATTGTGTTTTTCTAAAATAACCACCGAAGCAGACTTCACATTTTGAATACGCTTATCATAGTTTTTAGCAATTGAACTCATCTCATATATAGCTTCTTTTATCTCTAGCTCGTCAAACGTATTCATTTGACTATAACTAAACTCGCTACGAATATTTGGCAATATTTGGGCATCGCTAACTTTTGAGTAATTCATTGATGAAGCCTCATCAATCAGCTTTTCAATATCTTTTTCGTCACTTAAAGTAGAGTTTACGAAAAAAACTAAATTACCTTTGATAAGCCTAAGCGCTATACCAATAGTTTCGTTCAAATTTTTTGAGTAATCAACTTCATTTTTCAAATCAAAAGATTTTTCAATAATTTTCTCAACATAGATTTCCGATTGTTCAAAACCCCTTTTTTGAGTATAGTCTAATAATCTTTGAGCAAAATTTAGCACAATGCCCCCCTTTTTTTTACACAACAGCCCAAGATTTTGGTATGAAAATTTTGTAATACAAATCCATTGCGTACCTGTCTGTCATCCCAGATATGTAATCGGCAACAGATTCTTCTTTAGTTTGGCCGTATTGTGGTATTTGGTCAATATGCTCTAAAAAGTAATCAAACAAGTCACTTATAATCTTAGAGCTTTTTGAAATTTCTTTTTGTATAGCGTCTGATAGATATACATTATCAAACAAAAAATCCCTCAATTCATTTAGACACTCAAGTATTTGTTTTTCCATCAATATTTGTCTATAACCAGATTCTTGTGTTTGTTTTATAACGCTTTTAACCATTGTTGCAATTCTTTTAGAGTGTGTATCACCAAGTTCTTTTGATAATCTCTGTGGTATATCGTTAATTATTTTGGCACGTATTGCATCATCTATATCATGATTTACATAAGCTATTATATCAGCTATGCGTACAATTTGACCTTCAAGCGTAACTGCGGAATTTGCTTTATCTAATACAATATCGCCTCTACCTTTTGAATGCTTTACTATACCATCTCTTACTTCAAATGTTAAGTTTAAACCTTTGCCATCTTTTTCTAATACATCAACTACCCTTAAGCTTTGAAACCAGTGCTTGAACTTTCCATACGTTTTTTTATTTAAAACAGATTCTCCTGCATGTCCAAACGGCGTATGGCCTAAATCATGAGCTAAACTAATAGCTTCGGTTAATGTCTCATTAAGGCCTAAGGCGGTTGCAATTGTTCGAGCAATTTGCGAAACTTCCAAAGTATGTGTCATGCGCGTTCGATAATGGTCTCCAAGAGGCGAAAAAAATACTTGCGTTTTGTGTTTTAATCTCCGAAATGATTTAGAATGTATAACCCTGTCCCTATCTCTCATATACTCAGTTCGAATATCATCTTTCTCTTCAAATCTCAACCTACCTTTCGTTTGACTTGATTTAGTTGCGTATTTTGATAAATAACATTCTTCGTTTTTTTCAATATATTCTCTTATATTCAATTATACTCCTAAAAAACGTTTAACAAAATCAAGCCAACAATACTCAACATGGTCGATAAAACACGTATCTTTTTTGATGTAAAAATCTGCTTTTGACAAAATCCCGACTACAAATGCATCTTGGGCACAAATTGGAATTTTTATATCTTTGAAATCTTGTGTTTCTAAAATCAAATATGCTTTTAAGTTTTCGACATCTTCAATAACAACTGATTTAATTTTTATTAAAAGCGTATCAATAAAATTCAATAATACCTCATATACTGTATTTTTTGGAACGTAGGTTTGATAAAGTAGCAAATAAATAAATCTAGCTCTTTCAGCTGTGAGTGAAAATGCATAATAATCGCCATTCTCATCTTCAAAAATTATTTTTGCTTTATTGCTATTATCGCTAAAAATTAAATCGCTGATTTCTAGTTTGTACATAGCTCACCAATAAAACTATGTTTATTTGCTGATTTTACCTTTGAAAACACTATATCGCCTTCTTTTAAATTTAATTCAAAATTATCTATATTTACAATTTTATTCGTCCTTGTTCTGCCTTGTACTTGATTAGGCAATTTTGCTTTTGAATCGATTAATATTTCTTCAACACTGCCCAAGCATGATTTATTAATCTTTTCACTTATTTTAGATTGTACATCTTGGACTATCGAAAGTCTTTGGCTCTTTTCTTCATCACCCACTTGGTTTGGTATTAGTGATGCTTTTGCAAATGGTCTATTTGAATATTTAAATGAGTAAATTTCATCAAATTGAATTTCTTCTAATGCATTCAGCGTAGCTTTAAAATCTTCTTCTGTTTCTTGGGGAAAACCAACTATAATATCTGTTGTTATTGAAGATTTTGGGTTGTATTTTCTAAAATACTCTACTTTCTTTGCAAACTCCTTAAATGAATATTTCCTGCGCATTAATCTCAATACTCTATCAGATCCAGATTGCAATGGCAAATGCAAATGCTCACAAACCTTATCAAGCTCAGACATTGCTTTTGCTAAATCTTCATCAAAATCTTTTGGATGAGAAGTCACAAACCTTATCCTTTTTAATTTGTCTATTTTATTTATCATTTCCAATAATCTAATAAAATTCACTCCTTCATAATTATACGAATTAACATTCTGACCTAATAATATAACTTCTTTTGCACCAATTTCAACTACATTGTGAATTTCTTGTAATATTGATTTGTAAGAGCGAGAAACCTCTCTAAGTCGAGTGTAAGGCACTACACAATAAGTACAAAAGTTATTGCAACCATAGGTTATATCTATATAAGCCTTTGGAGCTGGTAAATGCCCAAATATATAGTGGGGATTTTGGATGGAATCAGATATTAGTACACCTTTCAGCTCATCTTTGAATTGCTCTTTAAACTCATATATAGAAGTAGTGCCAATTACAATGTCTGAAATTTTCGCAAGTTTTTCTGGAAAAATCTGCGCCACACAACCCATTGAAATAAATTTTGCTTTCTTATTTAAATTCCTAATGCGTCCTATTTCACTAAATATTTTTCTTTCTGACTTTTCACGCACAGCGCAAGAATTTACAATTACAATATCAGCTTCAAGTATATTAGAGTTCTGGTAGCCTTTTTCCTGAAGAATCGCTTCTATTTTTTCTGAATCCCTCTCGTTCATCTGACAACCAAATGTTTTGATATAATACTTCATTTTTGACCCTTTTGATAAATATCAACCCAATGATTTTGTTGACTCAAAGTTTCAGAAAATACATGGCTACCGTCATTTTTAGATACAAAGTATAAATAATCTGTTTTTGCAGGATAAAATGCTGCTTTTAGCGATTCAAAACTCGGGCTACAAATAGGCGATGGTGGCAAACCTTTATATATGTAAGTGTTATATCTATTTTTTTTGTTTTCTAAATCATTTATAGTCAACTTTCCATCAAAATTTTTTATACCATATATGACGGAAGAATCAATTTGCAAAAGCATATGTTTTTTTAATCGATTATATATTACACTTGCAATTAATGGCCTTTCTGTATTAACTTTTGCTTCTTTTTCTACAAGTGATGCGATAATAATTTTATCATAAATATTTTTGTCAATATGGTTAAAATCAATCAAATCTTCATTATCTTTTTTAAACTGTTCAAACATTAGTTTTATTAAAACAGATGGATTTTCAGATTTTTCAACAAAGTAATCGCCAGCGCCTAAAAAACCTTCCATATTGGGTGCATCATAACCAATTAGTTCTTTAGTAAAATCACGCGAATTGGCAAGTTTAAAAAACATTTTACCATTATACCCTAATTTATCAAGTCTATGAGTAATTTTTTGTATATCAAAGCCGGGTGGTATTGAAAAAACCATATCATTCTTATTTTCACCAATTAGCTCCTGGAGAACCTGTTTTGGAGTGTAATTGGTGTAAAACACATGAACGCCAGATTTTATATCTTGGGATTTTCCAGACAAACGCACATAGTAATAAAACCAATCAAACCTTTTTATTATGCCTTTTTTTTGTAAATCTTCAGAAATTGATAATACGGATTGATTTGGAACAATAACCATGTAAACCTTTTTTTTAATAGTAGAATTTGGCGTGTTTATGAAACCTTTAAAAGACATTATGGCATATACTACAAAAAATAAAGCTATAAAAAGCAAAATTGTATTAACAACTAAAATTTTCTTTAACTTTCTCATATATTACAATTGCTTTCAAAACGCAACAAAAACAAAATCAATCAAAAACGCTCCACAAAACTCCTTGCAATAGCAGCTGTTTGTTAGTATAATGATGAGTAATGAAAAAAGCAACTCTTTTTGTAGCTTTATGTGTTTTATTTGTATCATTAGCATTATCAAATGCATTTAGCCTTACATTAAATGCTATTAATATTGTAAAAATTTCACAAACACAACAAACAATAATACTCCAATTTGATAATTTAGAAAATTACACATATATCAGACTTCCCAATGACATTTTCTATATCGGAGCAGATAATTTTCAAGTTGAAACAAAACTTACACCAAACTACAATGTAGAAAATATTTTATTAAAGCAGCTTCCCAATCAAACACGCATATATTTTAAGCTAAATAAAGATTATCAATACAATATAAGCTTATCTCGCCCAAATAAAAATACACTCATTATAAATCTAACATTATCGCAAGAAACAGCTCCATATAAACAAAACATCATAGAATCTACATCAAATTCAACGCAGATAACCCAAACAATTACAAAAGAGGAAAAACAACCAATAATTACAAGTCCAATTAAACTACCTGTGTATAATGCAAAAGATATCACTATTGTCCTAGATCCAGGTCATGGCGGCAAAGATTCAGGTGCTGTAGGCGTTGGAGGCCTTAAAGAAAAGGATGTGGTTTTAAGCATTGCAAAGTATTGCGCAGAAATTTTAAGAGAAAAAGGATTTAAAGTTGTATTAACACGCGATAGCGATGTATTTATTCCTCTTGCCCAAAGAATCAAAATTGCTAACGATGCAAAAGCGAACCTTTTTGTATCAATTCATGCTAATGCCTCACTTGATCCTTCTGCAAAAGGCATGGAGGTATTTTTTCTAAATGCTACAAGCAACCAAAAGGCTTTAAAAATTGCTGCTCTTGAAAATGATGTTCCACTAGAACAAATGGGCACAATAAATAAAATTATCATATCTTTAATAAATCAAACAAAACTTAAAGAATCTGCAGTTCTTGCTAAAGATGTTAGTGATTCTGTGTATCAACTTACAAAACCAATATATCCAAGCTTAATAAACAGAGGTATTGACCAAGCACCATTTTATGTGCTTGTTGGAACAAATTGTCCTTCTATTTTAATTGAAACGCTTTTTATAACAAACCCAAAAGATAATGAATATTTAAAAGATGCTAATTATCAGCAACAAATTGCCAAAGGCATTGCTGATGGATTAATGAAGTACTTAGACTCAAACAAAATTAATTGACAATTTCCGCATCTATATTATATTAAGTATAGGCAAGTAGGCGTGAGGCCGCTGGTATTTTAATACTAGAGGAAAGTCCAGGCTCTATCGGATCAAAGCGCCCGTAAAAGGGTTGGAGCAATCCACAGGAAAGCACAACAGAAAAGAAGTTACTTAAATGAAAACTTTAAGTAAAAAGTGAAATGGTGAGGTAAAAGCTTACCGCACAACCAGCAATGGTTGTGGCATTGCAAGCCCCGCTTAGAGCAAGACCAAATAGGGGGATTGGCCTGATTCGAGCCTATAATCTCCGGGTAGGTCGCTTAGATAAATGGCCTCAGGGAATCTAATTCCTTACAGAACCTGGCTTATAGCCTGCTTGCCTAATCTTCTTTTTTATAAGCAAGCGCTTGTTTAAAATGCACAAGTTTGAATTTTGTATTGAGTCTTGAAATTGATTCAGTAGCACCTAAAAACAAATATCCGTTTTTATTTAGAATATTATTGTAAATCTTGTCTATGACTTTTTGTCGAGAATCATTATTAAAATAAATCAATACATTTCTCAAAAATATTACATCCATTTTACCCACAGTGTTTAAATCTTTATCTTCTATAAGATTTATCTGTCTAAAAATTACCTTATTTTTAACAAAGTCCTTTATTCTGTACATATCTTTTTCAATTTCAAAGTATTTTTCTTTTAAGGCATTTGACAGTTCTTTGAGTGAATAGTTATTGTAGATACCATTTTTTGCTTTATCTAAAATTTCTTGGCTAATATCTGATGCCAATATTCTAGCTGGTATGTTTGATCCATATTTTTCCATTAATGCTATAACTAAGCTATACGGTTCTTCAGCGCTAGAACAAGCTGCGCTCCATACATTTACTATTGGTTTTTGTTTTAAAAGCTCACTAACTATAATAGAACTAAACACCTCTATTTGCTGAGCATGTCTAAAAAAATACGTCTCATTTATTGTTATTGCATCAAATAAATAATACAGTTCATCCTTGTGATATTGTAAAAATCTTAAGTAATCTTCATAGTCGCGCAAATTTAGCTCTTGTATGCGTTTACTTAGTTTATTTTCAAGCAAATATTTTTTATTAAACTCAAAAAAAATACCAGATTTTTCATAAATAAAATCTCGCAAATTTTCAAACACTCTAGAATCCATTTCCGCCATTTAGTATAGCTCCTTAAAGTAGGTTTTCTTAACTTCATCAATTTGCTCAAAAAGCTTAAAAGTAAATAATGCTAAATCTATTTTTTTTGAAATTTCGATATTCTGTGTTATAATTTTCCACCCTTCTTCGTTTTCTATTAGGAACTTTGAATAATTACCACCAAAACCTATGCCTTCTGAATATGTAAATAAATCTGCTACAGATATAATTGATGACATAATTTGATTTTTTGCTTTTTGTGGATTATGATGATTAACTACACAATCAATTAACTCATCGGGTAAATTCCATTTTTTTAGTAGTTTTTCAGCAAAATCGCAATGCGTTATACCGAATAATTCTTTTTCAGATTCATAAAATGATTTATTATTTTTATAAGCATAGTTTAAAATGCGATCAAAATCTTCATGGTCATACAAACCTAATACTACTTTTCCTATATCATGTATAACACCTGCAGAAAACTCCAAACCACCTGAGTTAAAATTTAGAATATTTGATATAATTCTTGCCGTTATGCCACAACCAAAAGAATGGTCTAAAAACTGATTCGTATTAAATCTTTTTCCAACTGGAAATTTTTTAATTGTAGAAAGTAAAGCTGAAGCAATAACGATATTTTCTATTTGTGCAAAACCAAGTAAATTTATAGCATGCATAAGTGAAGAAACCTTTCTATGCAGCCCATAAAATGGAGAATTAGCTGTCTTTAAAATTTGAGATACCAAAACAGGATCTTTCTGTATAAGATCATATAAGTTTTTTGATGAAGTAGATTCTTTTCTTAAAAGATATGTAATCTCAAGTGTAATTTGAGGAAAAGCAGGTAAATTTTCAATGTCCTCTAAATTGTTATACAGCTTTTCAACACTATTCATTTTTAACCTTCTCACTAATTTTTGCATCGTACTTTTCATTTAAATCTGATATTATATTATTTATCAATTCTTCTTCCTTATCTGTAAGATTATTTTTAGTTTTTTCTTTTAACATTCTTAATAGTTCAATACTAGCTTTTGCCATTTCTAAATCTATTTTTTTTCTATTATCAAAAGGATCTTCTACAATTCCAAGTTGTATATATGCACCACCTGCGATAGAGAGTATAAACTCTTCAAATTTCATTTAATCCTCCATATACGTTGCTTTAGAGGTAGATGTTTCAAAAACACTAACACTAAATATACTACACTTTGTTATACGAGGTTGTAGTGCTTCAAAAATATACTTTGCAATTATCTCTGAAGTTGGATTTGTATTTGAAAAATAATCAATTTCATTTAAGTATTTATGGTCTAAAGTGGATAAAACATCCTTTAAATGATTTTTTAATTCCTTAAAATCTATACCAATATAAGTTTTGTCAAGTTCTTTGCATCTTACAACAACCTCAACTTTAAAATTATGTCCATGTAAATTTTCACAAGCGCCATGATAATTATTAAGCCTATGTGCAGCAGAAAAATTACTTTCAACACTAATTTCAAACATGTTTGCACCCTTTTATACTATCAAAATGATAACCTACAAGACCGCTTGGTATCTTTGGGTAAAAGTATGTAGACTTTTGTGGAAATGTTAAGTTATGATTCGTAACTTCAAACAATGTATCGTACGTAATAGGTTTTAGCAAAAAACCCACTACTGCTTCTTTTCCATCAACACTTTTTACCACTTCATCTACTGTATGTGCATATCCTGATATTTCATTATTTGCTATATCTGCATCACTAAGTTTTAATATTTTCTTAAATATTAAGTCTTCAAAAATTTTCACATCAAGATTTTCTATTGGATTAGTTTGCGTTTTTTTATCGATAAATTTTAAATAAGTGTAATTACCATCGTACATAACAATATCATAATTCAATGCATCTGCTACTTCAACATAATTATAAAGTTTTTGCTTAAATTCATCAATATTAATTTTCTTTATTAATCTATGAATAGGCATTAAAGATAACTCATCTTTTTTATACACAAAAAAAACAAGCGCATAACTGCTACCTTCTATTTCTATACCCTGCTGTTTGTAATATTCTTTAATAGATAAACACGTTTCATATCTATGATGACCATCTGCTATCACTAGTGATTGGTTTTTTATTAGTTGCTTAATGTTATTTATTGAAAATGTATCTTTAATTTTGTAGATTTTATGTAATTTGTTTTCAAAATTCACTTCGTAAAGCTTCTCTTTTTTAATATTTTTAACGAAACTAGCCAGTTGCTCATTATCATAAATCATCATTATTGGACAAAACATTGCATTTGTTGAAGTTATTAGCTTAAACCTATCGATTTTAGGTCCTTTTAACGTTTTTTCATGAGGTTTTATAGAATTGCCAAGCTCTTCTATCTTTAAAGCCCCTAAAAAACCATACAATTTTTTTTCAACTCCATCTATGGTATATTTACAGCTGTAAATATAAAAGGCACAATCATCGTCAAACAAAAGCTTTTTTTGAGAAATCCATGTATTTAAAAGATTTTTTGCATTTTCATATTTAACATCGCCATCTCCATCAGGTAATACTATATTTACTATATTAAACTTATCTTTTGACAACAAAAGTTTTTTATAATTACCATCTATCACATCATATGGTGGACACACGCAGTTATCTATATTTTTTTCTTTAAATAGAATTGCCTTAAAAGGTTCAACAATTGGCATACAAACCCTCCTAATAACTTACTGCAATGCTTGATAAACTACAAGGCATAAAAAACTGTTTATCAATTCTAAACATGTTCTTAATATTTGGAGCTGAGTCAAACTTTTTACAATTTTGCGCAGCATAACCGTCTAATCTTTTTACAACCGGTATTGTATTGTAATAATATATGATCTCACCTTTTGAAGTTTTTTTGGATACATATATATAATCGCCATTTGCATGCCCAGCTGCCACTAAATCCATTGTGTTAATACAATACACTAAACCTGTAAAATTAAAAAATAAACCTTTAATTATAGACAAAGTAACTCTTAAACTACTGTATCTGCCTGGACCAATTGTTATATACAAATCATTTATATCAGAAAAATTTAAATGAGTCTTTTTTAATAAAGCATCGAATGCGCTAACAGTCACAATGGAGTGTATGGCTTTTTCTATAAAAAACGAATCTATTAAAGATTCACCTTCAAAAAAAGCCATACTTAGTGATTCAAAAGAACCATCAACTCCAAAAGCAATATTTTTACTTTGTATCTTTGTTTGCATCAATATTTACATAAGGATTAAAATTTATAGGTGGTAATACAACAGGTGCTAAACCCATTCTAAGCAAAGTGCTTTGAACAATCTCTCTAAAATATGGCCAACTATCAACTAAAACAGTAGAGTCTGCAAATATTTTAAAAATTTCATCATCCATAGGACCGCCAACTTGAAAATCTAAAATGTATGAAGGGCTTATCTTTATTAATACATCATCTGGGTTATTCTGAAGTGCTACCTTAAAAAAGAAATCTTGGAAAACTCGCACATGATTGTCTGCTACTATCTGGTAATAAGCATTTTTATCAATGTAGACTTTTGATTCCTCCATAGAAACATTAATTTTCTCGTCATCAAAATTGGCTTCTAATTTGTAAAGTCTGATGTTGTGCAAAACTAAGTTCGTATTTAGTTTTGTAAATCTTTCTTGAACACTATCGCCCATAACGCCTCCTAAATTATATCATCTTTTGTTAAATTCTTTAGCCCATATTTAAAAAAGTTCACTTTCAATTCCAAAGGTTCTTCTTTAACATTTAAGATAACACCGCTACCAAAATCCTTGTGGTTGATAATCTCACCAATTTTGTATCTTCTTAATGGGTTTTTGCTAACAGAACCTATTTCTTTTAAAAAGCGCGATGGTATATAACTATTGTGAAAATCGGATAAATAATAACTTAGATATAAGTTTTTTTTTGCCCTTGTTATACCAACATACATGATGCGCCTTTCTTCTTCAATAACTGAGTCTTGATACAAACTTGGCAAAATTCCCTCATTTAAACCTACCATAAAAACATAATCAAATTCTAAGCCTTTAGCTGCATGAATAGTTAACAAGTTAACATTTGTCTGTAATTTAGCGCTTTCACTATCAAAATTTTGTGAATAATCATACAAACTTACACTTTCCATAAAAGATTCAATATTCATACTTTTAGCAAAATCAATTAACTCATCAATATTTGCCTGTCGCAAATTTTCTTTGTAAAAACTTTTAATAGAAAAAACTTCATCAAACACAAACTTTAGACAGCTATCTATACTATCAGAATTAATCATTTTTTGCAAAATTTTTACAAAATTGACAAAATCAACAATTTTAGAATGTTTTTTTTGCGTAAATTTTGAAGAAGCTTCAAACAAATTAATATTTAAATTATCAGAAATATCTTTTATATTGTTTATAGTCTTTTCACCAATACCACCAAAATTGCTTATAGCGCGCACAAATGATACATCATCTTTTTCATTATAAGCTAATTTTATAAAACTTAAAATATCTTTGATTTCTTTTTTATCAAAAAATTTATGTGCCCCTATTTTTCTGTAGAAGATATTATTTTGAACAAGGTATTCTTCAAAAAGCCTTGAAAGCATATTATTTCTATAAAGCACAGCTATGCTATGTTGAGGGTTTTCTCTTAAAATATTTTTTATTTTATTTACAACAAAATTAGCCTCATCTCTATTTGTTGCAAACTCTTTAATTACAGGTTCTACACCGCTTATATCCGAATATAGATTTTTACCTATGCGCATTTTATTATGAGTAATAATTGTATTTGCTATATGCAATATATTTTTCGTTGAACGATAATTTTTCTCCAATTTAATAATTTCACATGGCAAAAAATCATTGCTGAAGGACAAAATATTATTGATATTCGCGCCCCTAAAGGCATAAATTGATTGATCTTCATCTCCTACTGCAAAAATACGGTTGTAACCACTATAAAACTGTTTAATCAATTCGTATTGCATATTATTTGTATCTTGATATTCGTCTATAAGTATATATTTAAATTGGTTTTGTAGATTAATACGCAATTCATTATTATTCTTAAGCTCATTTATTAAGTTAATTAAGATATTGTCAAAATCGACAGCATTGCTACTTATAAGCTTTTCTTCATATATTTTGTAGATTTTTTCTATTTCTTTTGTTGGAAATTCAATGTTAGCAGAGTTTTTTAACTTTGAAATGTAAGATGAAACTTTGGAAGGAACAAATTTACTTTTATCTAAGTTAAGCGAAGAAATTATCTCTTTAACAAGCATTTCTTGATCATGTTTGTCGTAAATTGTATAATTCTTACCCATTTTGCGCAAAAATCTTAATGACAAAGAGTGGAAAGTACCAATATATAAACCTTGAATATCAGTATTTAAAACATTAGCCACTCTTTCTTTCATCTCATCTGCAGCTTTATTCGTAAAAGTTAACGCTAAAATCTCGAGAGGTTTTGCAAGATTGTTTTTCAAAATATATGCAATTTTATGAGTTAAAGTTTTAGTCTTACCGCTACCAGCCCCCGCTATAATAAGCAAATTTTTGTCACACACAATAACGGCTTTTTTTTGTTGTTCGTTTAGGACATCAAACATCATTGTTTCCTTTTGTCATCTTTTTTAATATTGTTTTGCGTCTAATTATACCAATTACTTCCATATTTTCTAAAGATTTAACAACAGGTATTGTATTTATCTCTCTAAAACCAATTTTATTTAAAAGTGAATGTAAACTTTCTTGTGGTAAAACAAATATAAGGTCAGTATTGGCAATATCTGCTGCTAACAAAAAATTATTTAGTATATTTTCATTTAATATAGTTTTTAAAACATGAAGCGTCAATATACCATAGAGTCTATTATTCTCATCTAAAACCAAGATTTCATTGTATTTTTCATTTGCAAATATATCATAAATCTCTTTTAGTGTTTTATCCTTGCTAATTGTCAAAAATTTTTTTTCCATGAGTTCTTCAACTTTAATATGTTCTAAAATATTGATTTTGTACTCATCGCTATGCACAAGCGAATCGACTCGTGTATCTACCTGAGATTCTTCTAAATGAAACTTTCTTGTGAGTAAAAATGCAAGTGCTACAACCCAAAATGCCGGTACAATAAGCTCATATCCCCCTGTTATCTCAGCTGTTAATATTATTGCGGAAATAGGTGTTTTCTCGCATGCTGCCAAAAAAGCAGCCATGCCAACGACAGCAAAACTTGAAGGGTTTACTACAACAAAAATCGAGCTCAATTTTAATAGACTACCTATGCCAATACCAAGCAAAGAGCCTATAATTAAGAGTGGAGCAAAAAGACCTATTGGCGTCTTGCTAGCAGATGATACTGAAGTAGTAAACATTCTTAAAATACCAACAACAAGCAAAAAGAAATAATTTTGTGGATTGTTCAATGCAACTTCCAATAAACCATACCCCATACCTGCGCTTGCAGGCAAAAAAATACCAAACAAGCCAACAACTAAACCACCTAAAGCGGTTTTAATATAAATAGGGTAGTTTATCATACCAAACAAAATCTTTAGTTGTTTAATCAAGTATATAAATAAAACTGCGGCAACAGAAATAGCTATAGCAAGCACACTGTATGATATCAGCTCTAAAGGCTTATAAAAATACATTACAGGCACGCTAAACATATGCTGCCAACCAAACAAAGAAGAAAAAACAGAGTATGCTGTAATTGATGAAATAGCACTGGCCATTAGTGCTTCATACTCAAAATCGGCTTCTTTATAGAGAACCTCTGTTGCAAAAATAGCTGCTCCCATAGGTGCCCTAAAAACTGCCCCTATGCCTGCTGCCATGCCACTTACCATTAAAATCCTTTTTTCCCTATTGCTTAAGTTGAATACGTTACCCAAAAATGAGCCAATTGAAGCACCTATTTCCGCTGCTGGCCCTTCTCTTCCACCTGCAAATCCACTTCCCAATGCAATTGAGCTTGCAAATAGTTTTACGATAGAAGATTTTGGCCTAATCGTTGCCTTATGATGAAAATATTTTATAATTTTATTTACACCGCTTTCTTTATCATTAAATATATGAAGCAAAAGTCCGCTCAAAAATCCACCTATAGTAATTATAACCAAAAATATAATTGGTCTAAAAGTGACGTGCTTTAATGCAAATAGCGATTTTTCATTTTCTGGGAATTTAAATGGAAAACCAGCTGTGTGATTTAACAGATAAACGCTAAAAAAATTTATCAGTACATACAAAAATATTGCACCAACTCCACTAAATACACCAAGCAAGATATATACAATCCATCTTTTTGCTATTGGATTTTCTAAGATGCTTAATTTTGAGATACTTTTATTCATTCTACTGTTACACTTTTTGCTAAATTCCTTGGCTGATCAACATCATTTCCCAAAATATTTGCTATATGATAAGCAAATAATTGTAAAGGCAAAATATTTACAAAAGCAGAAAAGTAGTATGATACCGTTGGTGATTGTATGAAATCATCTGCAATACTAAAGTATTTATCAGATAACAGTATAATTTTACCATTTCTGGCTTTGACTTCGTTTGCATTTGATATGGTTTTTGAGTAAAAAGGTTCTTGATTTGGTGCAATAACAAATGTCGGCGTATTTTCATCAATTAAAGCAATTGGACCATGCTTTAACTCGCCAGCTGGATAGCCTTCTGCATGAATATACGATATTTCCTTGAGCTTCAAAGCTCCTTCAAGTGACAAAGGGTAAGATATGCCTCTGCCTAAATACATAAAGTTCTTAACATTAAAGTATTTTTTAGCAATTTGCTCTATTTCACTATTTATACGATTAAATTCTTGTTTTAAGATTGATGGGATTGCTGTTAGCTCTTTTACATAATTTTTAACATCAATACCTTTTAACTTAGCAATTTTCAAAGCTAACATATAAAGCACTGCAAGCTGACAAACAAATGCCTTTGTGGATGCAACGCTTATTTCTGGTCCTGCAAGCGTATAAATAACAAAGTCGCTAAGCCGCGCTATAGTGCTTTCTTGAACGTTAACTATTGAAATTGTTTTGATGCCTAATTTTCTTGCCAAATTAAGCGATTCTTTTGTATCGGCTGTTTCTCCTGATTGTGAAATAGCCACAAACAATGTATTGTCATCTTCATACACAATAGGTTTCGCATAGCGAAATTCAGAAGCAATTTCAACATTGGTTGGTATTGAAAGCAACTCTTCAAAAAAATATTTTGATGTAAGCCCAGCGTAATAGCTTGTGCCGCAAGCTACAATTATTATTCTTTTGGTATTTTTCAATAAACTCTCATCTACGTCCAAATCTATATCATCATTTTTAACATAAGCGTATATTGTATTTGCCAAAGCTTCATCTTCTTCGCTAATTTCTTTCAACATAAAGTGTTTAAAACCACCTTTTTTGGCTGTTTGCAAATTCCAATTAACGCTTTTTTTGGGGCGCTCAACCTTCATATCATTGTTGTATATATGAAATGTGCCGTTTTTTTCCAAAATGGCGACATCGTTTTCTTCTAATGGTATAAATTGTTTTGTGTGTTCTAAAAATGCGCTCACATCACTTGCCAAAAATAGCTCATCTTCTTTTATACCAATTAGCAGCGGGGATTCTTTTTTGGCAGCATATATCCTTTCTTCATTTGCGCGAATGAGAGCAATAGCAAAGCTTCCCTTTAATAGCGATACAGCTTTTTTTAGCGCTTCAAACGTAGATAAGGTTTTACTGAAGTAGTCAATTAACAGCAAAATAGTCTCAGTATCGGTAGCAGAAATTTTTTTATAGCCATGTTGGAATAAGAAGTCATCAATTTCTTTAAAATTTTCAATAATACCATTGTGAACAATTGCAAATTCATCATTTGAATGAGGGTGTGCATTTTCTTTGCTTGGTTTTCCATGTGTTGCCCATCGTGTATGTCCAATTCCAATTGTGCCATTTAGCGCCGCTTTTGTGCTTAGACATGCACTCACTAAATCCGCCACCTTACCTTTAACTTTTATTACTTCTATACGATCATTTAACACTGCAATGCCAGCAGAATCATAGCCCCTATACTCCAAAGCGGCCAATCCATTGAGCAATATGCCACTTGCTTTTTTATTGCCAATGTACCCTACTATACCACACATTTATTTCTCCTTTTTGCGCTCTCTATACGCAATTACCCAATTTTCTTTAATTTGTTGAGGAACTCTTGATAAAACCAAACTAAAAGCAGGTGTATCTTTTGTTACAGTAGTGCCCGCAGCAATCAAGCAATCGTTGCCAATCTTTACCGGAGCAACAAGCTGCGTGTCAGAGCCAATAAATACATTGTCGCCTATGATTGTCTGGTTCTTTTTAAATCCATCGTAGTTGCATGTAATTGTACCAGCCCCTACATTTACGTTTTTGCCAATTATTGCATCACCAATGTAACTTAAATGACTTGCTTTTGTATTCTCGTCTATGATTGATTTTTTAACTTCTACAAAATTACCTATATGAACATTTTTTCTTAAGACATTTTCTGGCCTTAGATGAGAAAATGGCCCAATCGAACAATTATCTTCAATCGTCGAACTCGACAGTACGCTATAGGGCTTAATGTTAACATTATCTAAAATATTACACGAATCAATCACACACCCTGTATCGATTATACAATTTTTACCTATCTTTGTGTTTTTTCTTAAATGCACATTAGGGTAAATTACGGTATCGCTACCTATTTCAACATCAATATCAATATATACCGAATTTGGGTCTATAAATACGACGCCATTTTCCATGTGATTTTCAATAATCCTTTTTTGCATAATGCTTCTTGCCATAGAATATTCTTTTTGTGTATTTATGCCCAAAATCTCATTTTTATCAACTTCAAACAGATCGTAGTTCTCTGCAAATTTCAATATATCAGGTAAATAGTATTCGCCTTGTTTGTTATTGTTATTTATTTTTGGCAAATTCACTTGTGCAAAATCCTTTTTTAGAAAAAAAATACCACTACTTACCAAGTTTATATTTAAAATATCTCCATCTGCATCTTTTTGCTCAATAATTCTAAAATCATTATCACACTTTACTATTCTTCCATAACCTGTAGGGTTGTCTACATACGATACAAGCAATAGACATTCGAGGTTTTTGCTTAAAAAATAATCCTTAGCCTTTTGAAGTGTTTCGGTTTTTATTAGAGCAACATCACCTGTGGTTACGATAAAATCATCTCTAATATAAGGCAGTGCTACTTCGCAAGCTTTTGCTGTGCCATTTTGAATTTCTTGAATAACAAACTCAGCATTAATGTTAGACAATTGATTAATATGCTCTTTATTTGCAACAACTACAATTTTATCAAAACCTGTTGATTTTAGTGTATCGATAATATGCGATAAGACACTTTTGCCGAATAAATCATAAAAAATCTTGCTTTTTGTGGTTTTCATTCTTGTGCTTTTACCAGCAGCTAAAACTATCGCATCCATAAAAACCTCTTTTAATGCTTAAAATGTCTTTTATGTGTAAAAATCATTGATATGCCATACTCATTACAGGCATTGATTACCTCTTCATCTCTTATAGAACCACCTGGTTGGACAATTGAAACCACACCGTAAACTTTGGCTAAATCAACATTATCCCTAAAAGGCAAAAAGCCATCTGAAGCAAGTACGCTATTTTGCAAGTCTATACCAAGTTCTTTTGCTTTGGAAGCTGCACATTTTATTGAGTCTAATCGTGAAGTTTGGCCTGCCCCTATTGCTAAAGCCTTTAAATTGGAAGCAAAACATATTGAATTGGATTTAGCAAATTTAGACACAAACCATGCGAACTTTAAGTCTTGTATTTGCTCATCTGTTGGCGAAGTTTTAGTAACAACTTCATAATCAAATGACCCTAAACAATCAATATCTTGTACAATAAAACCGCCAATTACGCTTTTTATGTCTTTATTATGTTTATATTGTGCAAGATCGATCTTATCTACTTTTACCAATATTAAATTCTTCTTTTTCAGCAAAATATTCAAAGCCTCTTTATCAAAATCATACGCAACAACCACTTCATAAAAACGCTCAGATATTTTTTTTGCCAAAGGAGCATCAACAACTCCATTTAAGCCAATTATACCGCCAAAAGCACTAATTGGATCTGTTGAAAGCGCTTTTTCATAAGCATCGACTAAATTATCACAGCATGCAACGCCGCACGGTGTATTATGCTTAATTATTGTACACATTGATGGTTTAGGTAAAAAACTTGACTCTAACATCATTTTATAGGCAATGTCAATATCTAAAATGTTATTGAATGAAATCTCTTTGCCTTGCAACTGAACCATATTAGATAAACCTTTTTTAAACGGCAACCTGTAAAAGCTAGCAACTTGATGTGGGTTTTCGCCATACCTAAGCTGTTTTTTCAACTTTGCGCCAATATTTAAAATGTCGCCTTGATAACTAAATTTATCAACAATCAAAGCATCATAGTAAGAAGTCAATGCAAATGCCTTAAGTGCAAACCTTTTTCTAAACTCCATATCAATATTATCAAAATTTTTCATCACTTCTAAATAGTCTTTTGGGTCAACTACAACAAGCACCCTTTTATAGTTTTTCGAAGCAGCCCTAATCATCGTAGGACCACCAATATCTATATTTTCAATCAACTCATCTTCATTGTTAGAGCGGCTTGCAACCTGTTCAAATGGGTATAAATTAACAACTACAATATCTATAGGCTCAATGTTATGTTTTAACATTTCTTCCTTGTGTTTTTGTTTGCTTAAATCTGCCAAGATTCCTGCATGGATTTTGTATTGGAGTGTTTTAACGCGCCCATCTAAAATTTCTTCAAAACCTGTATAATCTTCAACGCTTATCGCATTAATACCCTGCGATGTTAAATAATTGTATGTAGAGCCTGTAGAAATAATCGATACACCGTGCTCTTCCAAAAATTTTGCAAATTCCACAATGCCTGTTTTGTCATACACACTAATAATGGCTTTCATTGTTGTCTCCTTATTATCACTTCATCTCCTATTTGAGCATTTAGAACCCTTGCAGCGCTATCCATATATGTGGCGATTTCTATAAAACCAAAAGAACCATCTATCAAAAACAAACCTTCTTTGTATTGAGCAAAAAATTGCGCCTTTCTTTTAATTACAATATTTTTTATTACCAATTCATACGCTTGCAAGTTTGATTTAATATTCGTAATTATATTGCCAAATTTATCAACCCAAATAACTTCGCCCTTTTGTTCTTCGCCGTTAAATACCACCTCCTTAATATCAAACTTATTGTATTCATAAGTTTTTTTCAAATTAATGTTATTGTTAACAATCTTGCATACAACTTTAGCGAAAATGTCTCTTCCGTGAAACGTATGTGAGGCGTTATCAAAACTTTCATCAATCTCATATACATCAAAAGCATCACCGAATGTCAATATACCATTATCTCTGCCTACAAACGTATACGAATCGCGCTTAACCACAATAGGCTTTGTCTGTGAGCCTACCTGAGGATCTACAACAACCAAAAAAATACTATTTTTTGGGAAATATTGATAAGAATACTTTAACATAAACTGGGCACTTTTTAAATTATAAGCATCAATGTTGTGCGTTAAATCAATTATATCTGCATTGCAATGGGAAATAATTACGCCTTTTACAATTCCAGCATAAACATCAGTAATACCAAAATCAGATAAAAACACTACAGTTTGCATCTTGCATATTTTATACTTAATTAAAAGTTTTTCAAGCTATCTTTCGCGTGCACATTTGAAAACTTACTAAGTATTTGGTATAATAAAAATTATGAAAATTAGGATAGCAGAAAATGCTGGGTTTTGCTATGGAGTAAGAAGAGCAATAAAAATTGCAGATGAAGCGCTAAGCAAAAATAAAACGATTTTTAGTTTAGGCCCTATTATACACAACCCACAAGTTGTCAAAGATTACGAAAATAAAGGATTAAAAGTCATTGAAGATATTAACGAAGCAAAAGGCGCTGTTTTGATTAGATCTCATGGTGTTTCGCCACAAATTTATGAGTCAATCTCCAAAAAAAACTTAGAGTGCATTGATGCAACGTGCCCTTTTGTTAAAGAAGCCCAAGATTATGCAAAAAAGTTGTACGAAGAAGG
>JABEBW010004480.1_pt1 | contig 31495 bp, 26 predicted proteins | sample 7245961 | NCBI WGS metagenome assembly JABEBW01 (sample SAMN14506364, study PRJNA622280) | hot springs metagenome | biome: hot spring [ENVO:00000051]|acidic hot spring [ENVO:00002120]; feature: spring [ENVO:00000027]|sediment [ENVO:00002007]; material: sediment environment [ENVO:01001048]...
GCACGGGGTTACCGTACCAACAAGAACTTCATCAACATGGCTTACCTGATCCTGGGAAAAATGGATCTGGGACTACCCACATGAAACGTCGAGGAACCATCAATACTAGTCGGGGGGGCTTGATCGATACCGCTGCCCTCATCGCCGCCCTCAAGAGTCGTCATCTGGGTGCTGTCGGCTTGGATGTCTATGAGGAAGAGGCAGAACTATATTTTCGAGATCACTGCGATGATGTGATTTGCGACGACACTTTTGAGCGTTTGCTGACTTTTCCCAATGTGATCGTCACCGGGCACCAAGCTTTCTTTACCCGAGAGGCTCTGCAAACCATCGCGGCCACCACCATCCAGAACCTTAGCGACTACAGTGAGGGCCGTGCCAACGGTAATGAGGTACGTGCCCAATGACTGCGCCGCTTAACCCCTCTTGTCCTCCGACGACCGTCCAATTTCCCAGCAGTGACGGGCTCCAACTCGAAGCCGATCTCTATCCAGGGCAGTCCCATTGGCTCCTTCTCTTTCATGGTAAAGCCTACCATAAAGAAATCTGGAAAGATCAGCTCCTCGCTGGACTGTCCAGTGCCGACCTTACCATGCTGGCAGTCAACTTTCGGGGCTATGGTCAGTCCCAGGCGGGTGCCCCCGATTATGATCAAGATGTCTTGGCAGCACTGCATTATGCTTGGGCAAAGGGAGCAAGCACTGTGACTGCCTTGGGGGCCTCCATGGGAGGAACGGCTCTATTGCAGGCAATGACCAGCATGGAAGCAATGCTCGATGGGGTCATCTTGCTCTCCCCCGCCGGACAACCAAAGGATCTGGCTCTTCTTGGGGGAAAGGCAAAAAAGGGTTTGCTGCTCTATAGTGAAGAGGAAGCCTACGCAGAAAATTGCCAGCGAGTGCGGCAGGGTCTTCCCTTTCCGCTCGAAGTTCACACCTGGCCTGGGAACTTGCATGCCCACCAATTATTGGCCGATCCCATCACGGGTCCCCAGGTGCGATCCGTAATCCTGGGATTTCTGGAGGCATAACCGATTCTTTTTCAACTGGATTCGCCGCAAAAGAATCCTCGCAACTATACGGAGATATTGGGGCATGGATACATCCATCGATCCGAAGGAATGGGAAAAACAGACGGTAGAAGAATCCTTCCAGGCATTGGAGAGCAGCCCCCAAGGCTTGACTACTGCCGAGGCCAGCAAGCGTCTTGCAACCTTCGGTCAGAATGCGCTGGAAGAACACGATATCCCCCTCTGGAAAAGGCTGATCACCTATTTCTGGGGACCCATACCCTGGATGATTGAAGCCGCTGCTCTTCTCTCCGCCATCAACGGAGACTGGAAAAGTTTTGGCGTCATTTTTGCCATGCTACTCATCAATGGTGGCATCGGGTTTTGGGAGGAAAAGGGTGCCAACGATGCCCTCAAAGCGCTCAAACAACAATTGGCCCTCAAAGCCCGAGTTCTGCGTGATGGAAAATGGCAAGGGATAGATGCGGCAAATCTGGTTCCCGGCGATGTCTTACGCATTCGTCTAGGTGACATTCTCCCTGCCGACATCAAACTGGTTTCCGGCGACTATCTTTCCGTCGACCAATCCGCACTGACCGGGGAATCATTACCCGTGAACAAAAAGGCCGGCGATATTGCCTATTCCGGTACCATTGCAAAACAGGGAGAAATGGTTGGGCTAGTCTATGCAACTGGTTCACAGACATTCTTTGGGCAAACCGCCAAATTGGTTGCCCATGCGGCTCCGGTTTCCCACTTTCAAAAAGCCGTACTGCAAATTGGTAACTTTTTAATTATTCTTGCGATTACCCTATCGGTAGTGCTCATCATTGTAGAGTTGTCGCGCGGACTTCCCTTCCTCACCCTGCTCACCTTCATATTGGTGGTGGTGGTGGCCTCCATTCCTGTGGCCATGCCGGCCGTTCTCTCGGTCACCATGGCTTTGGGAGCACTGGCTCTTTCCCGCATGAAGGCCATCGTGTCAAAGTTGACCTCCATCGAGGAAATGGCCGGGGTCGACATCCTCTGCTCCGATAAAACGGGGACCTTGACCCAAAATAAAATTACGCTGGGGCAAAGCACTCTCTTTCAGGCGACTGAAGAGCAAGAATTGATCCTGGCTGCCGCGTTGGCATCCAAGGCGGAAGATGCCGATGCCATTGATATGGCCATACTTCACGGCTTACAGAATCAAGAGACCTTATCCCAGTTTCAGCAAAAAAACTTCATCCCTTTCGATCCTGTTTCCAAACGCACCCAAGCCACCATAGAAGATCCCAAAGGACCATCTTTTCTGGTCACGAAGGGGGCCCCGCAGATCGTCATGGCCATGGCTCATCTTACGGAAGAAGAACAACGCAAGGCCCAACAGGTAATCGAAGAATTTGCTGCCAAAGGATTTCGCACCCTGGGAGTCGCTCGCTCGAATGATGAGGGCAAAAATTGGATATTTCTTGGGATTCTGTCCCTCTTCGATCCCCCGCGGGAGGACTCCAAGGCAACCATCCTGGATGCCCAGGCACATGGTATTGAGGTCAAAATGGTCACTGGAGATCACCAGGCCATCGCCAGTGAAATTGCCGGCCAATTACATCTGGGCACCCATATTCTTCCCGTGGACGATCGCTTGTCAGCGTTTGCCAAGGGAGGCAGTCTTCCCCAGGAGTTGGGCGACGAAATAGAACATGCCGATGGTTTTGCCCAAGTCTTCCCCGAACACAAGTATGCCATCGTCAAAGCCCTGCAAGAGCGAGGCCATATCGTGGCCATGACCGGAGACGGGGTGAATGATGCCCCCGCACTCAAACAGGCGGATGTGGGAATTGCCGTGTCGGGTGCCACCGATGCCGCCCGCGCCGCTGCCGCACTGATCCTGACCGCACCGGGGCTCAATGTCATCGTCAAGGCGGTGGAAGAAGCCCGACGAATCTTTGAAAGGATGACCAGCTATACGGTGTACCGCATTGCCATGACCCTCGACATCCTCTTTTTTGTCGTTGCAGTCATGTTGATTTTTAACTCCTATCCACTCACCGCCATCATGGTGGTCCTGCTCTCCCTCCTGGACGATATCCCCATCATGACCATCGCTTGGGACCATACAGCAATCCAAAAAGCCCCGGTACACTGGGAGATGGGCCGGGTTCTGGTCTTGAGTTCCGCCATGGGGGGGTTGGCCCTGGGTGGGACCTTTGGGCTGTATTTGATTGCTCGCCACCTCTCTGGACTCCCCTTGGGTGAGATCCAGACAGTAATGTTTTTGCAGCTCATAGTGGGTGGGCACTTGATGCTCTTTCTGACCCGGACACGCGGTCCCTTCTGGCGCCCCCCCTACCCGGCCCTTATCTTGCTGCTGGCTATTGTAGGTACCCAGATTGTCGGGGTGTGTATCGCTGGTTTCGGATGGCTGATGCCCGCTATTCCGTGGGTCACTGTCGGCTTGGTCTGGGCATACAACGTACTTTGGATGATCGTTGCTGATTTCTGCAAATTGGGTATCCATCGCTTGATGGATCAGGCAGCCAAGCATCAACTCCGCTTCCTGAACACCATGGACCACGCACTGCATCCCGCAGCAGCCTTGGCAGCCAGGGAAGACATGGCCTTGCACCGCGTCGTTCGGCAAGCCTTTCAGGACTGGCAGCAAGGAGGTAAGCAAAAATGAATGCCCGATTCACAATACGCTATGCGTCGATGAGATTTTCTGGTTGGAGATTCCGACAGTGAAAATACGAAAAATACCAGCAACTGCATTTACTGATCAGCGCCCAGGTACTTCCGGTTTACGCAAGAAGGTCCGGGTCTTTCAGCAAGCAAACTATCTGGAGCTCTTTATTCAGGCAATTTTTGAGGCCGCTCCAGAACGCCAAGGAGCGACACTCATTCTCGGTGGAGATGGACGTTACTACAATGAACATGCGATCCAGATCATCCTACGGATGGCCGCTGCAAACGGCATAGGTCGCGTCGTGGTCGGGCAACACGGCATTCTCTCGACTCCCGCCGTATCCCACCTCATTCTGCATCGGAAAGCCTTCGGAGGTATTATCCTGACTGCCTCCCATAATCCGGGCGGGCCAGATCACGATTTTGGGGTAAAGTTTAACGTACAGAATGGTGGTCCAGCACCAGCAGCGGTTACAGAGCGTATTTGGAAAATCAGCCAACAATTGACCGAGTACGCCATCATTGACCTGGATCAAGAAATCGATATTCACCAGCAAGGGCAATCCACTCTCGGTGATCTGATCGTGGAGGTCTGCGATTCTACCGCAGACTATATCCGTTTGATGGAAGGTATTTTTGATTTTGAAAAACTTTCTGATCTTTTGCAGAGTAAAGACTTTTCCTTGCGCTACGACGCCTTACATGCGGTAACTGGCCCCTATGCCCATGATCTTTTCGAAAAACGCCTGGGCGCGCCGGAAGGTTCCGTAGTGCATGGCACTCCCCTTCCCGATTTTGGGGGTTACCATCCGGATCCCAACCTGGTATACGGCAAATCCTTAGTCGAACCCATGTTTCTACCCCAAGCGCCCGATTTTGGTGCGGCGTCCGATGGCGATGGTGATCGACACATGATTCTCGGCCGGCAATTTTTTGTCAGCCCCTGCGATTCCTTGGCAATATTATTGGCACATGCCCACCGAATTCCCCACTATCGGCACAACATTTTAGGCGTAGCACGTTCCTTACCAACCAGTCGGGCCGTCGACGATATTGCTGCCACCCTCCAGATTCCCTTGTTTGAAACACCCACAGGATGGAAATATTTTGGTGATTTGATGGACGCCGGGAAAGTCACTTTCTGCGGGGAAGAAAGCTTTGGCGCCGGATCGAACTATATTCGGGAAAAGGATGGACTGTGGGCCGTATTATTCTGGTTGTCTATCATTGCTGACACCGGAAAGAATGTGCAAGAAATCGTGCAGCAAATGTGGCAGGAACACGGGCGGCATTATTTCACACGCCATGACTTTGAGAATCTTCCCCAAGATTGCGCGCAAGAAATTGTAAACGATCTTCGGCAAGATCTTTCCAAGCTCCCGGGGAAATCTCTCCAGACTACTCATATACAAACAGCAGGAGAATTTACCTATGAGGATCCCATTGATCATTCCATCGCGGAAAAACAAGGAATCCAAATTGCCTTGGAGGATCGCTCGCGTATTGTCATTCGCCTCTCTGGCACCGGTACGGAAGGCGCAACCCTGCGCTTTTACTTTGAAAGATTCTTGCGATCTCCCGCCCAGCTGGACGGGGATGTACAACCAACACTCTCTTCCCTGATCCAGTTTGCTTACCGACTCACGGGGATCCGGGAGCGAAGTGGCCGAAAAGATCCGGATGTGATCACGTGAAAGGAGGAAAGGTAGATCCCATGCCTTTGGTAATTTGGAGAGAAACTGGTGGGGAGCTAGCTCATTCTCGCCGCCACACCCTTTTGGAGGTCACCAGTGATAACTAAGGAAAAAAGAGAGCAAGTACCTGTCACGCAGACCCGCATCTGGAAGGACTTGCAGGCCCACGCACTCAGTATGCGCCAAACCACCCTCCAAACCCTCTTTCGCGATCCCCAAAGAGCCGCTCTGTTTCGCGCAGAGGGGGTCGGCATTCTTCTGGACTACTCTCGAAATCATCTCACCGACCACACGCTACGATTACTCCTGGAACTCGCGGAAGAACGCTTTTTTCCCCTACGACGAGAGGCATTATTTGCAGGCGCAATCGTCAATGTGAGTGAACAGCGACCCGCCCTGCATACCGCCCTTCGCCTACCCAGCAATCCGGCTCTATCCATCGGCAAGCAAAATATTACCCAAGAGGTGCATGCCGTTCTGGATCAAATGGGAGACTTTGTGGAAGCGCTTTGGTCGGGATCACTGCAGGGTGCAAACGGCAAGCCGATTCGCAATATCGTCAATATCGGCATCGGTGGTTCCTACCTTGGTCCGGAAATGGCTTATCAAGCCTTGCGTCGCTTTCGAAACCCCAAGATCCAGGTGCGCTTTCTTGCCAATATCGATGGAGCAGCTTTTGCGACAGCAACAGAATCCCTGGATCCAGCAGAAACCTTGTTCTTGGTAGCATCCAAGACCTTTACCACGTTAGAAACCCTGCACAATGCGGAAAAGGCCCGCAGCTGGCTTCGAAGCACCCTTGGGACAGAAAATGTTAATCCGCACTTCGTCGGCGTCACTGCCAACGTCTCAGCAGCCATGGAATTTGGTATCCCCAAAAATCAAATCTTTCGATTTTGGGAATGGGTGGGTGGTCGGTATTCTCTGGACTCGGCTATCGGATTGTCCACCATGGCCAGCATTGGTAGTCAGCATTTTCGGGATTTTCTCGACGGAATGCACGCAATGGATGAACATTTTCGAACCGCTGCGCCTGCTGACAATTTGCCCTTGCTCCACGGCTTGATCGCCGTTTGGAATAACAACTTTCTGGAAGCTTCCACGCTGGCCGTGCTCCCCTACGCCCATGATCTGCGCCGTTTTCCGGCCTATTTGCAGCAACTTTTCATGGAAAGCAATGGGAAGAGTGTGGATCAACAAGGGAAATCGGTTTCCACACAGACCTGTCCGATTGTCTGGGGGGAACCAGGGACCGATGGTCAACATTCTTTCTTTCAGCTTCTGCATCAGGGAACCCGTAACGTTGCCTGTGACTTCTTGGGATTTCTAGAGCCGTTGAGTGATGATATCGCGCATCATGAAATTCTCCTGGCCAGCCTGTTGGCGCAATGTGAGGCCCTCGCCTTTGGCAAAGATGCACAGACACTGGCTGCCGAAGGAGTTCCAGCAGCCCAGATTCCCCACCGTATCTGTCCTGGCAATCGGCAATCCAATGTGCTTTTTGCCCAGAATCTAACGCCTGAGAGTCTAGGAGCTCTGATAGCTTTTTATGAACATAGCGTCTTTGTTCAGGGATTGATTTGGGATATCGACTCCTTCGATCAATGGGGAGTAGAGCTGGGGAAACACCTAGCCCAACGTCTCTTGGGGGAAATACGGGAGCGCCAAGTGGATCGAGGCCTTCATGACAGTGCCACGGTCATGGATCTTGATCTGTATCTCCACCGTCGTGAGTAATGGATTTCATCTCTTTGCGTAATTTTCTCTTCAATTGGAGGGTAGTATGACTTTGCGAATCGGTATTAATGGGTATGGTCGGATCGGGAGAATGATTCTGCGTGCGGTCTACGAGGGCCAGAGAAACCAGGATATCCAAATCGTGGCCGTCAATGATCTCGGCAGCCCCGAAACCAACGCCCACTTGACCCAGTATGACTCTGTTCATGGGCGCTTCCCCTTCTCGGTGCATGCTGACGACCAACAACTCTGGATCGGACAAGATTCGGTAAAGGTCTTGGCAGAACGAGATCCATCCAAACTCCCCTGGGGCGAGCTGGGAGTCGATCTAGTCATCGAATCTACAGGACTCTTCACCACACGGGATAAAGCCGCACTGCACCTGCAAGGAGGCGCCAAAAAAGTATTGATTTCTGCGCCTGCCAAGGATCCGGTAGATCTCACCGTAGTGTACGGCGTCAACCACCATTTACTGGATCCTACCAAACATTTCATCGTCTCCAATGGCTCCTGTACCACCAATTGCCTGGCACCACTTGCCAAGGTGCTTCATGACTTTGCCGGTATCGAACAGGGCACCATGAATACGGTCCATGCCATGACCAACGATCAACGGATTACGGACGTCTATCATAAGGACCTGCACCGTGCCCGTGCCGCTGGCATGAGCATGATCCCCACCACCACGGGCTCTGCAAAAGCGATTGGTCTCGTGATCCCGGAGCTCAACGGTAAGCTCGATGGCTTTGCGATTCGGGTTCCCGTGCATAATGTATCCATCGTAGATTTGACCTGCATGGTCAGCAAAGACGTAACAGATGAGGAAATCCATTCTGTTATGAAAGCCCAAGCGGAAGGCCCTCTCAAAGGAATCATGGCGATCAACGAAGAGCCCCTGGTCTCCATTGATTTTAACCACAATCCTCATTCTTGTACGTACGAAAAATCCTTGACCAAGGTCAAAGGGAAACTCGTCAAAGTATGTGGTTGGTATGATAACGAATGGGGTTTTTCCAATCGCATGATCGACACCGCCCTGGCCATGATGGGCGTATCGGCCTAACCCACCAAGGAGAAGGACATGACCTGGATTACCATGAACGAGCTTTCCTTACGGGGCAAGAAGGTCTTGATTCGTGAGGATTTAAATGTACCGCTGAACGCCAATGGTAGTATCGCCGACGATCACCGGATTCAGGCGAGTCTCGAGACACTGCAATTAGCCCTGCGGCAGGGAGCCAAAGTCCTGGTCATGTCCCATCTCGGTCGTCCAGTCGAAGGGGTATTCGACGAGAAGTGTAGTCTCCAGGTGGTTGCCCACCGTCTGGCAGAGCTATTAGGACGCCCGGTATCCTTGGTTCGGGAATGGATTCCCGACGATTCCGGAGCAACTTCTATCCCGCCTCTCGCAGACGGAGATATCGTATTACTGGAGAATGTGCGTTTTCATCCAGGTGAAAAAGCCGATAATCCGGACTTGTCTCAGCGCATGGCATCGCTTTGTGACATCTTTGTCATGGATGCTTTTGCCTCGGCGCATCGAGCCCAGGCCAGTACCCATGGTGTCGCACGGTTTGCACCCATTGCCTGCGCGGGTCCCTTGTTGTCTCGAGAAATTACGGCACTGAATCAAGCAATCCAAAACCCCAAACGGCCTGTAATCACGCTCATTGGGGGGGCCAAGATTGGCACCAAACTCGGCCTGTTACAACATCTTATCCAGCAGTCAGATCGGCTATTGGTGGGGGGCGGCATTGCCAATACCTTATTACTCGCGAAAGGAATAGCCATTGGCAAATCCTTGGTCGATCGGGATCTGCTTGCGGAAGCGCAAACACTATTGCAACAGGCAGAAAAGGCAGGGCGACCGATTCCCCTCCCACGGGATGTAGTCCTTACAAAAGCCATACAGCCTGGGGCAGCCTTGCGCGTTTGCCCGGTATCCGAAATCGGGGAAGACGAACTCATTGCAGACATTGGTCCACAAACCATTCATGATTATCAGGCGATACTACAATCGGCACAAACCGTTATCTGGAATGGACCTTTTGGCATTGCTGAAATTCCAGAGTTTGCTACTGGCACTCAAAAAATCATCGAAGCCATAGCAAAAAGTCAAAGCTATTCTCTTGTCGGTGGTGGAGATACCGTCGCGGCCTTACACCGCAGTGGACTGACCAAACAGATTTCCTATATCAGTACGGGTGGTGGCGCGTTTCTGACCTATCTGGAAGGTAAGCCCTTACCTGCCCTGCAAATCCTCGAACAGCGAGCTGCCGAGGGGAAAAAATGAAACGAATCTGCCCTACTGTTTTCCCAATGGAGTTGCCAGGTATAGAGGAACTACATTCATGAAGAAAAGTCCAGAACACTACAAAAAGGAACTCAAGCAACTACAAATTGAGTTAGTGAAATTTCAAAAGCATCTCATTAAAAAACGCAGCAAAATTCTGGTTATTCTGGAAGGGAGAGACTCTTCCGGCAAAGATGGAGCAATCAAGCGAATCATCGCCCATTTAAGTCCGCGAGAAACTCGTGTTGTCGCTCTTGGGATTCCTTCAGACCGAGAAAAAAGTGAGTGGTATTTTCAGAGATACGTCGTTCATCTTCCCGCTGAGCAAGAATTTGTCCTATTTAATCGCAGCTGGTATAACCGAGCTGGGGTTGAACAAGTTATGAAATATTGCACGCCCGAGCAATATGAAGAATTCTTTTCCGAAGTGAACAATTTCGAGACCATGCTCCTTCGTTCCGGGATCAAAATATTCAAAATATACCTGGATATTACCAAAGATGAGCAAAAAGCGCGCATGGAAGCGAGAAAAACGGATCCTCTCAAGCAATGGAAGGTCAGCCCTATAGACCAAGTGGCCATTACCCATTGGGATGATTATTCCACTGCGCGGAATGCGATGTTTGCCCGTTCGCACACCGAATTGTGTCCATGGTACATCGTCCATACTGACAATAAGCACGAGGCTCGCCTGAACATCATTCGAGGGATCTTAAGTCGTCTGGATTATGCGCAGAAAGAGGAAACCCTCACGGCTCCTGATCCCAAGATCTTTTTTTCCTATGATCCCCAATATTTGCAGACAGGAATGATTGCCCCATGAAAACTCCCCCATTGCGACCGGTATTATTGGTGATCTTTGATGGCTTTGGCCTCAATCCCAATCGCGCCCTCAACGGCTGGGCCCAAGCCCGTACCCCCCATCTGGACCATTACTTTGCGAGCTACCCGCATACGGCCCTGCAGGCGTCCGGACGGGCCGCAGGTCTGCCCGATGGCCAGTTTGGCAACTCCGAAGTGGGCCACCTGACCCTGGGTGCCGGTCGGGTCTTGCTCCAAGACCTGGTACGGATTTCCGAAAGCCTGGCTGCTGGAGAATTTGCCAAGATCCCGGCCTGGCAAGGGTTCCTACAAGGGCGCCGTCGACTCCACCTGGTGGGTATGATCTCTAACGGCGGTGTGCACTCCCACATCGAACACCTGCTCGGGATCCTCCCCCTGGTGGTGGCGGCCGGGGTGGAGCCCATCGTGCACATGATCACCGATGGCCGCGATACCGCTCCCCAATGCGCCGACCAGTTCGCAACAACAGTGGAAGAGCGCCTGCAACAACTGGGCAAAGGTCGCATTGCCACCATCTGTGGGCGCTACACCGCCATGGACCGCGCCGGTCACTGGGACCGCACCCAGCAAGCCTGGCAGGCATTGGTCCTGGGTAAGGGTAGGCTTGCCAGCGATGCGGTCACGGCCATTCACGCCGCCTGGCAGCGGGGGGAAATGGACGAGTTCATCCAACCCACCCTGCTTGGGGATCCCAAGCAAGATCGCATTGCCCCAGGGGAAGCCGTGTTCTTTTTCAATTTCCGCTCCGATCGCATGCGGCAATTGAGCGCCGCCCTCGGTATGCCCGACTTCCAGGGCTTTGACCGTGGTTCAGAGCAGGCCCGACCCGTGCTTTGCATGACGTCCTATAATGATGAATATGCCTTTCCGGTACTCTTTCCACCGGAAATTCCCCACCAAGTCCTGGCAGAAGTCGTGAGTGAGGCGGGCTTGCAGCAGTTTCATTGTGCCGAAACCGAGAAGTACGCCCATGTCACCTACTTTTTCAATGGGGGGCGGGAAGAACCCTTCCCCGGAGAAGATCGGACCATCATCCCCTCCCCCCAGGTAGCGACCTATGATCTACAACCGGAAATGAGCGCTCCCCAGGTGGCCGATCGCATTATCGATGCCGTGGAAAGCGGCCAATATGCCTTCATCCTGGTCAACTTTGCCAATGGCGACATGGTCGGCCATGCGGCCAAGATCCCCGCCATTCTCCGCGCCGTGGAAACCTTGGATCTACAATTTCATCGGGTTGTCCAAGCGGCCCTACAGGCTGGATTTCAGGTGATCTTGACGGCAGACCATGGCAACTGTGACGAGATGGTGGATCCCCTCACCGGCGCTCCCCATACCCAACACACGGTCTATCCCGTGCCTTTTCTGCTCTTGGGTGCGGGCCATCGGCGACTGGGGATCGGGCGAGGCATTGCCGATGTGGCCCCGACGGTGCTGGAACTACTGGGCATCCCCCAGCCCACCGAAATGACCGGACGGAGTTTGTTGTTGGCGTAGCTAAAGGAAAATCTTGCAAAGGAGATCAGGTACATGTCTGCAAAAGAACGGATACAAGAAGTCGAGCAACTCACCGAGGGGTTGAAGGATCAATATCCCGCGGAGATTAATTCCTTTTTGGGTTTTATGGGAAAAGCCGAAGGAAATCCCGCGTTGAGCAAGGCCCAAAAGGAACTGATCAATGTTGCCTTATCCGTAGCGGCCCAATGCGAGTGGTGTATTGCCCTGCATGTGAGAAGTGCGATTAAGGCCGGCGCCAGTCGCGATGAAATCATGAGCGCCGGGTTTCTGGCGGTTTTGATGCATGGGGGTCCCGCCCTGATGTATCTCGTCCCACTCACCAAAGCCATCGATGAATTTCTTGCGGAGGAACATCATGGATAGGAACCACCTGCTGGCCATGCTCCAGGACATGCTGCGGGCGCGGGCCTTTGAGGAAGCCGCCGCCCAAGGCTATGCCCAAGGGGACATTGCCGGTTTCTTGCACCTGTATCCAGGCGAAGAGGCCGTCGCCGTCGGCGTCCTTCATGCCAGTGAACCGGGAGATTACATCGTCAGTACCTATCGAGAACATGTCCATGCCCTGGTCCGCGGCATTCCCGCCCGTGCCCTCATGGCCGAACTCTTTGGCAAAAAAACCGGGGTGAGTTCCGGGCTCGGGGGCTCCATGCATCTTTTCGATCGGGAACGCCGTTTTCTGGGCGGCTACGCCATTGTCGGAGAAACCTTTCCCATCGCCCTTGGGGCCGCCTATGCCGTTGCTTATCGTCGCTTGCCGGAAGCCGTAATCTGCTTTTTTGGCGATGGCGCCGTCAATCAAGGAACCTTCCACGAATCCCTGAACATGGCGGCATTATGGAAACTCCCCATTTTTTTCGTTTGCGAAAACAATCACTATCAAATTGGCACCGAAATCCATCGCCACTCGGCCCTGACCGATGTCTATAAACGGGCCTGTGGCTATGGGATCCCCGCCGAACAAGTGGACGGCATGGACGTACTCGCCGTCCATGGGGCGGCCCAACGGGCCCTTGATCGGGTCCGCAGCGGTGATGGCCCGCAATTTCTGGAGCTCACCACCTATCGCTATCGCGGCCATTCCATGGCTGATCCCGGCACCTATCGGCCGGCGGCGGAACTCAAGGCGTATGAAGCAGCCGATCCCATTGCCGCTGCCATCCACGAATTTTCGTTCCAATATCCCTCTGGCCAACTGCCCCAGGACTGCCTCCAACGCTTTACCGAGCATTGCTGCACCGCAGGCCATGTGGACGAAGCCGCCATTGCGCGCCTTCGCCAGGAAGTACAGACCGAAATGGACGATGCCCGACAATTTGCCAAGGAAAGCCCGGCCCCAAGCCTGGAAGATGCTTGGGCGGCATTGACCCGTAATCACCGTCTGGAAACCTTACTAGAAGGAGTGGGCGCATGAGTGAATGGCTCTATTGGCAGGCATTGAACCGAGCCCTCGATGCCGAGCTCGCAGCCGATGATAGCGTTTTTACCCTCGGGGAGGATGTCGGTCTCTATGGCGGTACCTATCGAGTGACCGAAGGCCTCCTTGCCAAATATGGCGAATGGCGGGTGCGTGATACCCCTATCTCCGAAAATAGTTTTACGGGACTTGGGGTAGGCGCCGCGATGCTCGGCTTGCGCCCAGTAGTGGAAATCATGACCGTGAATTTTGCCCTGCTGGCCATGGATGCCATCGTCAACATGGCGGCCAAAATCCCGTTCATGTCGGGCGGACAGTTTCCCATGGGCCTGACTCTGCGCATGCCAGGCGGGGTTGCCAGACAGTTGGGAGCTCAGCATTCCCAACGTCTGGAGGCCATGTTCATGGGGGTACCGGGCCTGCGCATGGTCGTCCCCAGCACACCCCAGGATGCCTATTGGCAGCTGCGCCAAGCCATCCGCAGCGATGACCCGGTGATCGTCCTCGAACACGAACTGCTCTATTTCAGTAAAGGGGAAGTGGACGAAGGAGCGAGCGCACCTCCCATCCACCAAGCCCTGCTCCGCCGGGAAGGCAGGGATCTCACCTGCATTGCCTACTCCCGCATGGTTCAGCTTTCCCTCCTTGCCGCCGAAGAACTAGCCAAGGAGGGAATCGAGATGGCCGTCATCGACCTGCGCAGTCTCTCGCCCATCGACTGGAAGACTTGCGCAGACTCGGTCAACAGCACCCATCGCTGTTTGATTGTCGAGGAGGATTGCCAATTTGCCGGTGCCGGTGCCGAACTGGCTGCTACCTTGCAGGAACAATGTTTTTATCTTTTGGACGCCCCAATCGGCAGAGTGGCGGGTCTGCCAATCCCTACTCCCTTCAATGGCGACCTGGAAGCGGCAAGCATCCCGCGCGTCGAAGACATCGTCCAGGCCGCCCGGAAGCAGCTTGGTCAAAGCAAAGGAGTTTCTCGATGATAAAAGAACCGATTCTGATGCCGGTTCTCTCGGATACCATGCAAACCGGTCGGTTAACACGTTGGAACAAATCTGTTGGCGATCCAGTCCACAAAGGCGACGCCATTGCCGAAGTCGAAACCGACAAGGCGATTCTGGATGTAGAGGCCTTTGCCGATGGCTATCTAGCCGGCCCCTTGGCCCCCCTTGACGAAGACATTCCCGTGCGCCAAGTCATCGGCTATCTGGTAGATACCCCAGCAACAGCCCAAAGTGCAGACTCGGCTCCCCAACAGGAAAAACCAACCACAACACCTGTTGTCCCAGAAACTCCAGATCGGTCCCATCCTGCTGCATCCGAAGCCCCGTCAAGCCAACCTGTTACCGTCGCACCCACCACCGAGTCCGCTACGAAAACCCATATCGAAACATCTGCAGGGTCGCTTTCTTCCCAAGTCTCTGCCGAAGCAAGTCCCAAGGTCGCCAACCCTCACCCAGCCGGTGTGGTCGGTGCCACCCCTTATGCCCGGGCCCTTGCCCAGGACCTGGATATCGATATCCGCCAGGTTGCGCCGGGTCCCGATGGTTCCATTCACGCGAGTCAAGTACTGGCTGCTGCGTTGGTACCACACCATGTCGATCTTCGTTTCAGTCCACCCTATGAGATCCACAAAGCAAGCAGCATGCGCGCAGCCGTTGCAAGGAATATGGTGGCGACACTGCAAACCCCCACTTTCCGTACCAGTGGTCGTTTTGATCTCTCTCCCTTACACCAACAAAGCAAAAACCAGGGGGTGAGCTTGACCCTGGCTCTAGCGCGAGCTTGTGCGTTGACGGTTGCAGAAGATCCCTGGTTCAACCATTGCTGGACCCCGCAGGGTCTAGCCATCCGCAAACGCGTGGATGTAGGCGTCGCGGTAGATACCGATGGCGGGCTGATCACGCCGGTACTTCGCGATATGGCCACGCGTCCCCTCCCCGAATTGGCCGAAGACTGGCGTATTTTGCTGAACAAAACCAAAAGCGGCAGGCTCGTACCGGAAGATTATCAGGGTGCCAGCTTTTATCTTTCCAATCTGGGTATTTTCCCGGAGATTACCCAATTTGACGCCATCGTCCCGGTTGGGGCATCAGCCATCCTGGCGGTATCGGCTCCCGGAACGGACGGCTGTACCGATCTCACTCTCAGTTGTGACCATCGAGTCATTTTTGGCGCGGACGCCGCGCGCTTCCTCCAACGTCTGGCGCAACGCTTACGGAATCTAGCATGGCTGCAGTAAAACACATCCTCGCCCTCAACAGCGGCTCTTCCTCCCTCAAATTCGCCCTCTTTCGCTGCGGCGACCAAGGCGAGGAAGCTCTCCTTATGGGGGCTGCCGAACGCATTGGCGAAAGTACAGGACGGTTGTGGGTAGAGAGCGAGGGGCGGCGCTTCTATGACGAAATCCGCCCCATTGCCAGTCCCAAGGAGGCCCTGGCAGGCCTTTTCGAGGAACTGCGCGCTCGCAGGATCGGTCCCCCCGATGCCATTGGCCATCGCATCGTCGCCGGCGGGCCCCGGCACACCCAGCATTGCCTGGTGGATCACGCCGTCCTGCATGATCTTCGGCAAGCCCTGCCCTTTGCCCCCTTGCATTTGCCAGCAGCCATTGCCGGCATTGACGCCTGCCAAGCGCTGTGGCCCGATCAGCCCGAGGTGGCCTGTTTCGATACGGCTTTCCATCGCAGCATCCCAGAGCTTGCCGCCCGCCTCCCCATCCCCCGCCATTTTTGGCACGAAGGTGTGCGTAAGTATGGATTTCATGGTCTCTCCTACGAATTCATCCAAAGCCAACTCCCCGATCGGGGTGAGGCCCCCACCATCATTGCCCATTTGGGGAATGGTGCCAGCATGGCCGCCCTTTCCCATGGTTGCTGTCAGGATACCACCATGGGGCTGACCCCCACGGGGGGGTTGGTGATGGGGACCCGCAGCGGTGATCTGGATCCGGGGGTACTGCTCTATCTCCTCTCGGAAAAGGGCTACAACGCCCAACGGCTCGAGCATCTCCTCAATCACCAGTCGGGTTTGCTGGGGGTTTCCGGGTGTACGGGCGACATGGAAAAGCTCTTGCACGCCCAGGAGACCAACCCCCATGCCAAAGAGGCCATCACCCTCTTTGCCTACAGTGCTCGCAAGCACTTGGCGAGTCTGATGGGGGTACTGGGCGGTCTACAACGCCTGGTCTTTACGGGCGGCATCGGCGAACACGCCAGCGCCGTCCGCTGGGCAATCTGTCGTCCCCTGGAGGGCTTGGGAATCGCTCTGGACCCCATCGCCAATGCCCACAGCAGCAAGGCAACGCGGCGCATCTCACGACCGGAGAGCCCGGTCGAAGTGCTGGTGATCCCCACCGACGAAGACCGCATGATCGCTCGCCATGCCTATGGTCTGGCTTTTCCAACCCCCACCGATCCGGCCTCCACTGCCCCAAGGAGTTGACCATGCCCTATCCCCATTTTGATGCCTTGCTTGCGGAAGCCGCCAAGCTCCCCCCAGTAACCGTGGCCGTCGTGGATGCCACCGAAGAACACGTCCTGCGTGGGGCCTGCGACGCCCAGGCCCAGGGCTTTCTGGAGCCCATCCTGATCGGGGATCCGACGATCCTAGAGCCCCTGCTGCGCCGGCTGGAGCAGGACTGTCCCGCCGCGCGCAACGCCCAGATTGTCGCCGCCGCTTCTGCCGAAGAAGCTGCCGAACTAGGGGTGGAACTAGTGGAAAAGGGACGCGCCCAGGCCCTCATGAAAGGGCACCTGCACAGCGATACCTTTCTCCATCCCATCCTGGCCAAACTGCGCACCAAACAACGCCTATCCCACGTCTTCGTAACGGACATCGACACCTATCCCAAGCTGTTATTGATCAGCGATGCCGCCATCAACATCAGTCCGGATTTGGCCACCAAAGCGGCCATTCTCCAAAACGCCATCCAGTTGGCAAGGATTCTCGGGGTGGACGAGCCCAAAGCCGCCATTCTCTCGGCGGTGGAGGTCATCAATCCCGCCATTCCCTCCACCATCGATGCGGCTTGTCTCTCCAAAATGGCCGATCGCGGACAGATCGAGGGCGCCTTGGTGGATGGCCCACTGGCCTTTGACAACGCTATTTCCAAAGAAGCCGCCAAGATCAAAGGGATCCGCAGTAACGTGGCCGGGGATGCCGACATCTTGCTGGTCCCCGATCTGGTTTCCGGCAATATTCTGGCCAAGGATCTGGAATACCTGGCCGGGGCAAGCCTTGCCGGTATCGTCCTCGGGGCCCAAGTCCCCATCATCCTCAATTCCCGCGCCGATCCCGCACGGGCGCGCCTGGTTTCGGCGGCTCTGGTCGCGCTCATCCAGCATCAGGAAGTCAAGTCATGAACAGCACCCCACCCCACTGTTTACCCATCGCCACCCTCACCCTGAATCCCTCTGTGGATATCTCCTACGAGGTAGACCAGCTCATCCCCGACCAAAAAACCCCGGCCCGCAACACCCGCTTCGATCCCGGCGGCAACGGTATCAATGTTGCCCGTGCCCTCAAGGAGTTATTGCTTTGTGCCCACAGCTGCTGCATCGTCGCCGGTCTCGTCGGTGAGCTCTTGCAGCGTTTACTCGCGCACGGTCTGGATAGTCCTCATTGTACCTCCGTGGAAGGCGAAACCAGGATCAATACCACCATCCTCGAGCGGGAGCCTCGACAGCAACTGGAAGTCACCGCTACCGGACCCCGGGTATCCGCCATTGCCCTGCAGAGCATTACCGCGACCTTTCTCGATCTCTGTACGGGTGGCTATGGGGTCCTGACGGGCTCGGTACCACCCGGTGTGGACGACGACATCTATGCCGCCCTGACGGACAAAGTCCAGGCCAGTGGTGGCAAGGCCATCGTCGATGCCCATGGCCCCCTCCTCCAACATGCCTTGCCGCATCGGCCCTTTCTCATCAAACCCAATCAGTATGAGCTTGCTCTCCTCAGTGGTCGGGAACTATCCAGCCTCGAGGCCGTCGCCGAAGAAGCCCGCAAGATACAACAACAGGGTGTTACCTTTGTCTGTGTTTCCCTGGGTGCCCAGGGAGCCCTGCTGGTCGGTCCCGACGGCAGTCATCTGGCCAAAGCCCCGCCCATTACCGTGCGTTCTACGGTGGGTGCCGGGGACTCCATGGTCGCGGGCCTGGTGGCGGCTTTCGCCCAACACAAGCACCCAGCCGAGGCCTTACGCCTGGGGATAGCCTGTGGTAGTGCCACAGCGACCCAACCGGGGACTGCCCTGTTTACCCGGGAAAAGGTGATTCAGTTGTTGCAACAAATCGATGTCCAACCCTTGGACATCTAGGAAATTAACCCAAGGAGACAAGTACTATGGCCGAACAGCAAACCGACATACTCATCATTGGCGGCGGACCCGCTGGAATGATGACCGGAATTACCGCCGCCCAGTTTTCTCCCCACAAATCCGTGTTACTGGTACGACCGGAAAAAGATGCGGTCATCCCTTGTGGGATCCCCTATATTTTTGGAACATTGGGAGGTACTGACGAAGACATGGCGGGCCGCGCCCCACTCCTGACCGCAGGTGGCAAGATCCGGACCGATCGGGTGCAATCGGTGGATCGAAAGCAACGGACCGCCCTATTGCAATCAGGAGACGTAGTGCACTGGGAGCGTTTGGTCTTGGCTACCGGTGCCGAGAACTTCATCCCTCCCATTCCCGGCACGCAGCTGGAAGGAGTCTTTAGTATCCAGAAAGATTATGACTATCTGGATCGTTTGTTCTCTACGATGATCCCAAAACTACAAAAATTGGCCATTATCGGTGGCGGGTTCATTGGGGTGGAGTTTGCCGATGAAATCCGCAAGCGAGGGATTGAGGTCCACATCGTCGAGATGCTGCCCCACCTGCTGCAAGCGGCCTTCGATCTCGATGCCTGTACGGCAGTAGAGAAGCAATTACAGACCCATGGCGTCCAGATCCACACAGGAGCCCGGGTAGAAGCCTTGCTACCCGATTCCAGTGGCGTCCGCGTCGGACAAGTGCAGATTGCCGAACAGGAGCCACTCACCGTCGATGGCGTCCTCATTGCGATTGGTACGCGTCCCAATGTGGCCCTGGCCCAGGAAATGGGACTCACCTTGAGTCGCTCCGGAGGCGTTTGGGTGGATAACTTTCAGCGCAGCAGGGAAGATCCGCACATCTTTGCGGTGGGAGATTGTGCCCACAAGCAGGATTTCTTCACCCGCAAGGCCAGTCATGCCCTGATCGCCTCCCAGGCCGCCGCCGAAGGACGCATTGCTGGCATGAATCTCTATGGCCTGCAAGAGCAGCGCTTCAATGCCGGCTCGGTCAGTGTCTACGCCAGCCAGATCGACGGCCTTGCTTTTGGGGTTGCGGGTCTTACCCAGGCCCAAGCGGAAAAAGAGGGTTTTCCCATCCTCATTGGCGAGGCCCGTATGCCCGACCATCATCCCGCCAGCATGCCCCATACCACGGAGATCTATTGCCGGGTCATCTTTTCCAGTCAAAGCCTGCAACTCCTGGGTGGCCAAGTGTTAGGCGGGGCCACTACCGGGGAACTCGTCAATACCATCGGTCTTGCCATCCAGATGCACGCCACCGCCCCGGCCTTGGCAAGCATGCAATTTGGCAGTCAACCACGCCTCACGCCGTCCTTGCATCCCCTGGTGGCTGCCACCGGCGATGCTCTGCGGCGTCATTATGCCACTCTCCACCCCTGCGTTGACTAACACTGGAGGTTATATGTCTATTGCACCGCAAGCCCCCCTGGGGATTCCTGACGAAGCCCAACGCCAATGGGAAGCCAATTACCATTTGGCCACACAAGAGTCTGGCCGTCTCTTCTTAATGGCTGGCGATCAAAAGGTGGAACACCTCAACGATGATTTTATCGGAGGACAGGTAGCCTCCGATGATGCCGATCCAGAACATCTTTTTCAGATCGCAAGCGAAGCTCCGGTGGGATGCTTTGCTACACAGTTAGGGTTAATTGCTCGCTATGGTCGCGACTACGCCAAAATTCCCTATCTCATCAAACTGAATAGCAAGACCCATCTCATCAAAACCGAACAACGCGATCCCGTGAGCTTGCAATGGCAAAGCATGACCCAGGTCCGAGACTTTATCCGCTATTCCGGGCTTCGTGTGGTGGGAGTTGGCTATACCATCTATCCAGGATCGGAATGGGAAGCACAGATGCTTCAAGAGGCCGCCCAACTCGTCCACGATGCCCATGATTTGGGGCTTCTTGCGGTCATATGGGCTTACCCTCGAGGCAAAGCTGTACATGGTCGTGAAGAGGATTCCCACCTGATCGCCGGCGCAGCAGGCTTGGTATCCTGCCTTGGGGCTGACTTTGCCAAGGTAAATCCCCCACTGGATAACCATGGTACCATGGACGCAAAATTGCTTGGCGAAGTCGTGGCGGCTGCAGGGCGTACGCAAGTCATCTGTGCCGGTGGCCGAGAAACCACTGCTCCGGAATTCCTCCATCGATTGCAAGAACAGTTACAATTGGGTCACACCGCCGGCTGTGCCACCGGGCGCAATGTACACCAGCGTTCGCTACCAGATGCTGTCCGCTTCTGTAATGCCGTCCATGCCATGGTGGTTAAAAACGAACCAATGGAGAAGGCCATTACTCTCTTAACGGGTAATAGCCAATGATCCACTTATTTCAGCACCGCACAAAAATCGTCTGCACTATCGGGCCGGCCTCCGATGCGATCTCTACTTTGGAAGCCATGATGCATGCGGGGATGAATGTGGCGCGAATCAACCTTGCCCACGGTACGCCCGCAGAACACCGAGCTCGCATCGGCCGGATCCGGGAGGCAGCACAAAAAAGTAAACGGCGAGTCGCCATTTTGGCGGATTTGCCTGGACCCAAGATCCGCATTGGCATACTCCCGGCTCCCATCCATCTCCAGACCGGCGAGCCAGTGATCCTGGCACCCAATGCTGCAGGCGTCGATGGCAAGATCCCACTCGAGTTACCGCGGCTTTCCCGGGCCCTCCAGCCAGGGGATCGAATTTTTCTCAATGACGGCTTTATTGAATTACGTTTTGTGCAGGAGGATGCCGACGGCCTGCACTGCAAGGTCATCATGGGTGGACCGCTGCTCTCCCACAAAGGGGTGAATCTGCCCGACATCTCCCTCGAGGGCGGGGCGCTGACCCCTGCCGATCGGGAATTACTGGCCTTTGCCCTGCAAGCAGGGGTCGATGGCTTGAGCGTTTCCTTTGTGGAAAACGCCGAAGATCTCCATAAGGCAAGGAAAGAAGCTACGGCATTGGGTTACTCCCCTTTCTTCATTGCCAAAATCGAACGTGCCCAGGCGTGGAAACAGATTGACGAAATCATTGGGGCTTGCGATGGCATCATGGTGGCCCGTGGGGATTTGGGTGTGGAGGTACCCATTGCCGAAATTGCTGGCATTCAGAAGCGCTTGATCCAGAAGACCCGAAACCGATGTAAACCGGTGATCGTCGCCACCCAGATGTTGGAATCCATGGTCCACAATCGTCGCCCGACCCGAGCCGAGGTGACCGATGTCGCCAACGCTATCCTGGACGGAACCGATGCGGTCATGTTGTCGGAGGAGTCGGCCATGGGAGATTTTCCCGTGGAGGCGGTCCAGATGTTGGCCGAAATTGCCCGCACCACCGAAGCCAATCGGAACGACTTGCAACCCTTGCTCCAACCCGCCACCGAGTCGCCCAGTGTCGAGTCCCTCATTGCCCATAATGTTTGGCAGAGTGCCGAACAACTCCACCCCCAATGGATCGTCACCCCCACCGAAACCGGGGCGACGGCCGCCCGCATTGCTCACTATCGCCTTGGGACCTGGATCCTGGCCTTCAGTCCCCATCCATCCACCTGCCAGCGCCTGTGCCTGCACTACGGTGTCCACCCCATTGAAATGCCAAGTCCCAAGGACTCCTGGTCCCTGGCCGTACGCCGTTGGTTCCAGGCACAAGGCATCCAGAGCGGGCAATTTATCCTGACCCAAGGTCCGAGCAAAGGACACCCAGGCGGGACCAATCGGCTGGAGATCCTTCGTCTCGAAAACCCCACGAAAGCGCAAAAGGAGTCAATATGAACGCAGAGATCAAGGAAGTTATCGCCAGAGAAATTCTGGATTCTCGAGGAAATCCCACCGTCGAAGTAGAAATCCTGTTAGGCAATGGCCGACGCACCCGTGCGGCCGTTCCCTCCGGTGCCTCTACGGGTAGCAAGGAGGCCATCGAGTTGCGTGATGGCGATCCGAAACGGTTTGCTGGCAAAGGGGTTCAAAAGGTGGTGGAAAGTATTGAAGAAGTGATCGCCCCCGACCTTCTGGACCTCGATGTGCGGGATCAAAAGGCCATAGATGACCTACTGATCGGCTTGGATGGAACGGAGAACAAAAGTCGTCTGGGAGCCAACGCCATCCTCGGGGTCTCCATGGCCTGTGCCCGTGCGGCAGCAGACGCCAGCAATCTCCCCCTCTATGTCTATCTGGGTGGACCCAGCGCAACTCGCTTACCCGTTCCCTGTTTTAATGTCCTCAATGGTGGGGTTCATGCCCATTGGCAAGGCGCGGATTTCCAAGAATGCATGCTCGTGCCCTATGGCGCACCGAGCTTTCGGGAAGCCCTGCGCTGGGGGAGCGAGATCTACCACGCCCTTCAGGCCGAGCTGCTCGACAAGCACTTATCCGTAGGCGTAGGAGACGAAGGGGGATTTGCCCCAGCCGTCCGCGCCAATGCAGAGTCCTATGACTTGCTCTTGGCGGCCATCCAGCGGGCGGGCTTTCTCCCGGGGAAAGACTGTGGCATTGCCATTGATACAGCGTCCTCGGAGTTTTTCCACAACGGAAAATACCGGCTGCGAAGCGAGAATCGCGAATTGAGCAGCTCGGAGATGATCGCCTATTACGAAGAATTGCTCCGCAACTATCCCATCATCCTGCTGGAAGATGGTCTTTCCGAAGATGATTGGGAGGGTTGGAAAATCCTCAACACCCGGCTTGGTGACAAAATCGAATTGGTAGGAGACGATATTTTTTGTACCAATCCCCACATCATCCGCAAGGGCATAGAAGAAAACATCGCCAACGCCGCCCTCATCAAACTCAATCAGATCGGTACGGTCACAGAGACCTTCGCCGCTGCCCATCTGGCCATACACCATGGCTGGGGTGCCTTTGTCTCCCATCGTTCCGGAGAAACCACCGATGATTTCATTGCGGACTTGGCCGTTGCTCTGGATAGTGGCCATATCAAGTCCGGAGCACCGGCCCGGGGAGAACGACTCGCCAAGTACAATCAACTCCTGCGAATCGAGGAAAGCCTGGGGACTGCCGCCACCTTTGCCGGTCGCGAGGGTTTTTGTCGACCGGTGGGACAGTAATCCAAACCAGGAGTCTATTCATGCGAATACCATCCAGCCACTTTCTTCCAGAATTACCGCAATCCTTGGCAGGACTTGCCGAACTCGCCTTAGATCTTCGCTGGTCCCAGGATCACTCCACCGATGTCTTGTGGGAACAAGTCGATCCACTACTATGGAAAAAAACCCACAATCCCTGGATAATTTTGCAAAATCTGGGCAAGAAGCAGATCTCTGATTTAACGCATAAGCGAAGTTTCCGGCGACTCTTGGATGTCACCATCCAAAAACATCAAGAATATTTGACGGGTCAAAGCTGGTTTGATCAAACGTATCCCCACTCTTCCATAGCACGCATAGCCTACTTCAGTATGGAGTTTGGCCTGTCTGAGGCACTACCAATCTATTCCGGTGGCCTGGGCATGCTCGCCGGTGACTGTCTCAAAACCGCAAGCGACTTGGGTGTCCCGATCGTCGGGATAGGGATTCTCTGGCAACAGGGGTATTTTCGACAAAGCCTCAATCAACAAGGCGAACAACTGGCACAATACCCTTATAACGATCCGGGCCAGATGCCGGTAATCCCATTACGGGACGAAAACGAAGAATGGGTGCGGGTGACTGTTCCCTTTCCCGGGCGAACGGTCACGCTTCGTGTCTGGCAAGCACGAATCGGTCGCGTACAGCTTTTTCTGCTAGACAGCAATGACCCCGTGAATGCTCCCAATGATCGAGCGATCACCGCAGAGCTGTATGGTGGCGGACCTGAAACACGACTGGAACAAGAGATTTGCCTGGGATTAGGTGGATGGAAGCTCCTGGCAGGACTCCAGTTGCCTCCGGATATTTGCCACCTCAACGAAGGACATGCCGCGTTGGTCACGATCGCCCGTGCTCGTAGCTTCATGATGAAGACCCAAAGCGATTTTGCCACGGCCTGGGATGCGACACGTGCGGGGAATATCTTTACCACCCATACCCCCGTGGAGGCAGGATTTGATCGATTCACGCCCGAACTGTTCCTCCATTATCTACGCGGTATGCCAGAGGAATTTCCCGAGGAAGCGCAGAAGATCTTAGCCCTAGGTCGAACGAATCCTGACGATCCTTCCGAACCGTTCAACATGGCTTGGCTGGCAATTCGCGGAAGCATTCTTATTAATGGCGTCAGTTGTCTCCATGGAACGGTTAGCCGTCGACTTTTTCAACCCCTCTTCCCACGCTGGCCCGAACAGGAAGTGCCTGTTACTCATGTAACGAATGGGGTCCATATGTCTTCTTGGGAATCCGAAAAGACGGATGAACTATGGGAGAAACATTGCGGGAAAACGCGGTGGCTAACCGATACAAGCAGTCTCGCTGACGACCTTCAGCATGCCTCCGACCAAGAAATATGGGAGTTGCGCAATCACAATCGGCAAAAATTGATTGTCTTCGCTCGTGAACAATTACAATGGCAGCGCGCTCATCAGTCCTGTTCTCCAGAGCATATGGAAGAGGCTAACTCTGTTTTGGACTCAGATCTGCTGACCCTTGGTTTTGCGCGTCGATTTACCGACTACAAACGTCCGAATCTTCTGCTGAGTGACCCTGATCGTTTATACCGACTTCTCAATCATCCGCATTTCCCGGTGCAATTGGTCATCGCTGGAAAAGCGCATCCACAAGATCAACCAGGTCAAAGAATGATCCAACAGTGGATACAATATATTAACGAACATCCTGGCCTGAGCCAACGAATCGTCTTTCTGGAAGATTACGACATGCTAATCGCTCAGCACATGGTGCAAGGAGTAGACCTCTGGATCAATACCCCTCGTCGTCCGTGGGAGGCAAGCGGTACTAGTGGGATGAAGATATTGGTAAACGGAGGGCTCAATATTTCAGAACTGGATGGATGGTGGGCAGAAGCCTTTGAGGAAACAGTGGGATGGGCAATAGGTGATCGCCAGGAACATGGAAATGATCCCATCTGGGATCAGCAAGAAGCAATCAGAATCTACCAACTCTTGGAAGACCAAGTTATACCACTTTTTTATCAAAACCGAGATGCCAATGGCTGTCCCTGCAATTGGATTGCCAGGATTCGTAACAGCATGACTAAACTTACCCCACGCTTTAGTAGCAATCGCATGGTTCGAGAATATGTAGAGAAACTCTACCTCCCTGCCACCACGTTGCTCACAGGCAGGAAGACACAGCAACAACTAGCTCTCATACGAACGTGGAAAGAACAATTACAATCACACTGGAATCATCTTCGCTTTGGGGAGCTAACGATCACGGAAGAACAAGATGTAACAGTATTTTCCATTCCAGTCTATTTAGACGGTATAGATCCCGCTACCATTATCGTGGAACTCTACGCCGACAAAATGGAAGGTCAACCAGCACAAATCATTGCAATGACACAAGGCGAGGAACTCGCTTCTAGTCACCATGCCTATCCATATACCTGCACACTGGCAAAACCTCATAGAAATATCAACGAGTATACCCCGCGCGTTATTCCAAAAAATAGCGCTTGCCTCGTGCCCCTGGAAACACAAGAAATTCTGTGGTATAGATAAAATATGCGATAATAGAGATTCAACTTACAAACACAGGAGAATAAATGCCACCCAGCCAGAGTAGCAAGCAAGGATTAACGACTGCGGAGGCCCAAGCTAAACTGCAACAATATGGCCGCAACGAAATCCGCGAAGAGAAACCGCACTTCTGGCTGCTCTTATTGAAGAAATTTTGGGCACCCGTACCCTGGATGTTGGAAATTACCCTGATCCTAGAAATTGCTCTGGCCAAATGGCCCGAGGCTACCATTATCGCTTTATTACTGGTTTTCAATGCGATTCTGGGTTTTAGCCAGGAACAAAAAGCACAAAAAGCCCTTGCTCTACTGCGGGAGCAACTCCACATCCAAGCCAGGGCATGTCGCGATGGTCACTGGCAGACCATCCCGGCTGCCGAATTGGTACCCCAGGATCTTGTCCACATCCGGGTCGGCGACATTGTCCCAGCCGATCTACAAATCAGCGATGGCAATGTCCTCGTGGATGAATCAGCGCTCACTGGGGAATCCTTGCCGGTGGATCGGTCCGCAAACAGTGTGCTGTATTCCGGCTCCGTCGTCCGACGAGGGGAAGCCACGGGGCAGGTAACGGCAACTGGCGCTCAAAGCTATTTCGGGAAAACGGCAGAACTCGTACGGGGAGCCGGTGCCAAAAGTCACCTTGAGGCATTGGTACTCAGTATTGTCCGCTATCTCATTGTCATGGATCTCTTCTTGGTGGCGGCTATTTTGATCTATGCCACCATGGAAAACATGCCCCTTGCCCAGATTCTCCCTTTTTCCCTCATTTTATTGGTCGCCTCAGTACCCGTGGCACTCCCTGCCACCTTTACCGTGGCAACGGCCATCGCCTCCATGACCTTGGTCAAAAAAGGAGTGCTGGTCACCAGGCTGGCCGCCATTGAAGAAGCCGCGGCCATGAGCGATTTATGTAGCGATAAAACTGGTACACTGACAGAAAACTCCCTGACGCTCAGCAAAACAATACCTTGGTCTTCCCTGAGCGACGATGACATATTACAAATGGCTGCACTCGCCAGCGACGCCTCCACCCAGGATCCCATTGATCTGGCCATTCTCCAGGCGCAGACAGCCAAAAACCCCTTGCCAGAGCGCACCCAATTTATTCCCTTCGATCCCAGCACCAAACGATCCGAAGCACTCTTTCGTCATGAGGGCTTAAACTGGCGTACGCTGAAGGGAGCACCGCAAATCATTGCCGACCTCTGCCAAATCCAAGGGTGGGAAGAGGCAGCGAATGCTATGGCCAGCACCGGTGCACGGGTATTAGCAGTGGCCGCCGGTCCCGATGGTCAGCCGCAGTTTTATGGACTTCTAGCATTATCCGATCCTCTTCGATCCGACGCAGCAGATGTCGTACAACGCTTACAAAATCTTGGGGTACAGGTGCGGATGGTAAGTGGCGACAGCCAGCAAACCGCTGCCTTCGTCGCCTCGCAATTGCTGATCAAAGGACCCGTTTGCGGCCCCAAACAGCTCAGCGAAGACTGCGGGGTATACGCTGGCGTCTTTCCTGCCGACAAGTTTCACTTGGTGCAACGACTCCAAAAACGGGGACACATCGTTGGCATGACCGGGGATGGCGTCAATGATGCCCCCGCCCTCAAGCAGGCGGAGATGGGAGTCGCCGTGCAGAGCGCCACCGACGTCGCCAAAGCAGCTGCCAGCATTGTTCTCACGACTCCTGGATTACAAGGCGTTCTGGATGCCGTCATCATCGGCAGAAAAGTCTATCAACGAATGCTGACCTATACCCTGAACAAGATCGTGAAAGTCTTTCAGGTGGCCCTGTTTTTGAGCCTGGGTATCCTCGTATTTCATCAATTCGTGGTAACTCCCTTACTGGTCTTGCTACTGCTCTTTGCCAATGATTTTGTCACCATGTCCATTGCCGATGACCATGTCCGCCCCTCGCCCAAACCTGATCGCTGGGCGATCCACACTCTAGTGTTTTCGTCCCTGGCAATTGCCATGGCCTGGTTGCTATATATCGTCGGCGTCTATCTCATGGGCAGAAGCCTTGACATCCCTCTTCCGAGTGTACAGACATTGGATTTTCTGGGTCTGGTATTTTCTGGCCTAGCCAATGTCTTTTTGGTGCGCGAAAGAGGACATCTTTGGAATTCCCTGCCAGGGACCTTTTTACTACTAGCCAGCCTTGCGGATATCCTGGTGGTGAGTGTTCTCGCCACCCAAGGCTGGCTCATGGCCGCCATCTCCTTGAAGGAAATTATTATTGTATTGATTGGTACCATTGGATTTACCCTGATACTCGACCAAATCAAGGTGCCACTCCTGAAACGACTTACCACTTTACCGGCGGAAAGTAAGAGGGGAGCCTAGGCATCCAATGAAAGAATTGATCAAAACCGATACTGATATCGCGGTAGGGATACCCATTACTGGGCACCCCCCGCACAGATTCCGGCGTGCGCAATTCACGCACCGGGCTCCTACCTTGGGTGTTGCGGTAATTCGCTCACCGCGCACACGGTCAAGCTGCTGGGATACACTTATCCGGCACTGAGTCCGGCGCATGCGCCGCTTTATCGCGTTCGCCGGCTTCATCGCTACTATGGGGGAGTCTCTGACTTATCTGGCCCGTGCATCATCGGCTACGGCTCCTCGCCTTCCCGATGCGGGCCACCGCCTGATGCTGCCAGCGGTGGTCAGGCCAGAGATCTCCCGGTTCCCGAGCAAGAAGCATACGGACATGCCAGGTTCTCAGACCACGCAGGGCCGACAAGGTGCTTGCGATATCGCACCGCATCGTGTTGCCTTCCGCTACGCTAACAACGTCGGCGCCCCAGACTATAAAGCTTTCGCGGCTCAATGGCTGACCTATCCGCACATCTGTCAACGCTTCGCGCCGTACCTCACGGTACACCACGCATGACTCGGGGACAGTATGGTTCGCTACACCTTTACTGTGAGGGACTTTCACCCTTTACTCCTTGCCGGTCTCCCGGCGCACTGCGCTTCAAAATTGAAACCGCCTCCTGCACCTTTTCATCTATGGCATCCACGATCAGCGCATGGGCCACGATACTTTCCTCTGCTACCAGGCACGGATTCTCCTGTAGCCTTATTTTGCCTTCGCAATCGCCAGTCCTTTCCAATCCGTCGTGTAAGCCGGGGTTCGGTTTCCCTGCCGCATGGCCCAAGCACGATCTTCCGCAATCCCTGCTGTACCCAGGCCAATGGACTTCTTCCCAAACCGGCTCTGGATAGCATCCAGAGTTCGCATGAGCTTTTCGCTCTCTGCGTCGTTATCGGAATCTGCAAAGAGGTCCAGGGTGCGATCTTTCGGGAATTGCAGCTCACTCAAGATAATGCCCGCCTTGGCATAGGGGAAGCCTGGGCGGTAAATCTCCCGCAACCCGGTCAGGCTCGCTTGTAACAGCTTCCTGGTGTCATTACTGGGCCATGCCAGCGCAACCGCCGAAGAGCGCCCATAGCGCTTCTCTGGCTCGATAAACGGGCTTGTACGGATATGCACCTGGACCATACCAGCCACCTGGCCCCCTTTGCGGAGTTTGGCCGCGGCTCGGCTGACATAAAGAGTGAGCGCTTCGCGCAAGGAATCCAGATCCTCTACGGGTGTCCCAAAAGACCGGCTGCTCTGGATCTGCTGCCTGGGCGGCGGCACCTGTTCCAGATCGATACAGGACTCGCCCCGCAGTTCGGCCTGGGTACGGGCAACGACCACCCCGAACTGCTTCTGTAGGAGACTGGCAGGGGTATCGCGCAGGCCTGCGACCGTGCTGATACCCAAGGCTCGGAGCTTCTCGGCCCAGCGGGAGCCAATCCCCCAGACTTCTTCGACCGGGGTGTTTTGCAGGAGCGCTTCCTGTTCCTCCGGGTTGATCGAGGCCCAGTCACACACACCATCCCAGCGTGGCTGCTTTTTGGCAAAGTGATTGCAGAGCTTGGCCAGGGTCTTCGAGGGGCCCATCCCCACACAAACCGGCAGGCCGACCCACTGGCGCACCCGGTCCCGAATCTGGCGACCCACGACTACCGGATCACCGGGCGTTGCCGTCAAATCCAGAAAGGACTCATCAATGCTGTACACCTCTTGCAAGGGACTGAACTGGGAAAGGACCCCCATGAATCGCTGGGAAAGATCCGCATAGAGCGTGTAGTTCGAGGACAAGACCTCCATGCGATGTTGGCGAGCAAGGTTCTTCCACTCGAAATAGGGCTGGCCCATTTGGATACCCAGGGCCTTCGCCTCGTTGGATCGGGCCACGGCACAACCGTCATTGTTGGAGAGGATTACCACGGGCCGCCCCTCCAGGGATGGCTCAAATTGCCGCTCGCAGGAGACGTAGAAGTTATTGGCATCTACTAGGGCGATTCGAGTCATACGTCAGATCCATCTCCTGACGAGTGCCCTACCGTATGGGATTCTTCCAGAGAATTAGCCTTTCGTTGCGTTTTGCGGACCTGGATGGCAAGGCGCTCGGTTCGCACTGCACCAATGACATCCTCTATATCTTCTGGGCGTGTGCCAAAAAGCACTGCAAATGGTTTCCCGTTGCGAGTGAGCACGATCTCTTGCCCCTGATCGAGCTTTTCCCAAATCTTGGCACCTTCTGCGCGAAGCTCACGAATAGTGACGAAGTCCATATAGGTTACTCCCAAATGTGTTTTCATTGAGTCGCTGATGCGTACACGATACAAGATATGCCTGAGATGACATTCGTGCCATAGCTCCATCCACTTTCGGGAGCAATTCAGGACTTTCCACTGTCCAAATGGCGGCAATCATCCAACAATGAGGAGCTTATCTTGAGAAAGTACCGCAAAACCTTGGCCCTGATCCCCGCTGCCGCAATGCTGGTGGCCCCGCTGGCATTCGCAGGGGTTGGCCAAGTCCTGAACAGTGTCTCTGCCTATGGCAATCTCAATGGCATCAGCAATGATGGCGGCCAGACCACGGGCGGATTGGGGATCAAGGGAAGCTGGTGGCAGGACAATTTGTTGTTCTCCGCAGACTACCACCACGATTTTGGTTCCTCCTTCTCCACACCAAACCGCACGGGTGGTGGCAGTACGGGCATCAACATCAAGGCGGGATATATGGTGCCCATTAGCAATGTCCTGGCCTTTGGCCCCTACCTGGAATACCAATATCAACGTTGGGGCGTGAATGGACCAGACTCCGCAGATACCGTCTTGAAGCCCCCTATGCAAGCGCTATCTCTGGACTGAATGGTCGGCCCGATTTGAGGACGCCATAGGCGATATGGAGCAGTTTGCGCATGGCAGCAATGATGACCTGCATGGGGCGCTTGCCATTCGTAAGCAGACGTTCACAGAACGCCATGATGATCGGGTTGTGGCGC